>Ga0302325_10010157_pt1 | contig 20444 bp, 18 predicted proteins | sample Palsa_T0_2_FD_201948 | JGI IMG/M metagenome (GOLD analysis project Ga0302325, IMG submission 201948) | Peat permafrost microbial communities from Stordalen Mire near Abisko, Sweden - Palsa_T0_2 | ecosystem: Environmental > Terrestrial > Soil > Palsa > Peat permafrost | place: Sweden: Abisko...
CGAGGGCGATCAGGGCGATGGCGCGGCCCATGGTGTGTGACTCTTCCTTCCAGTCGATGAGGCGTTCGACGCGTGTGAAGACCTGCCGCCGCCCGTGGATCAACGCCGGGGCAGCCGAGCGGCGGCCGCGGGCGAGGTGACCGAGAATCGTGGCCAGGCACTCGGCGTAGCGCAGCGCGCTCGCGCGGCTCGTGACGGCCGCGTCGTCGCACGCGGCTTCGCGAAGAAAATCGATGCGGCGCGCGACGGCGTAGAGCACCGGGTTGAAGAACAGAATCGCGAGGCAGACCTGCTGTGCGATCTGAACGATGTCGTCGCGACGGCGAAGGTGCGCGACCTCGTGGCAGACGGATGCGTACAAGTCCTCTGCTTCCAGCCGCTGGACGAGGCGCTCGGGAAGCAACACCATGGGTCGAACGAAGCCAACGGCGGACGGTACGCTCAGGCGGTCGCAAACGCCGATGCGGGCGTCGCGCACGGCACCGACCATCGCGCGCAAGGCCGGCGCACAGGGGCGATCGCCCAGCGGTCGCGCGCCTCGTTTCAGGTCGCGAAGGGCACCGAGGGCGCAGAGGAGCCGGACCAGCAGCAGCCCGGCAACCGCCGCCCAGAGGGCGACGAGGGTCGGGCCGAAGCGGCGCGCCCATCCGGATACCGTCGCCGCAACGGCGCCTCCGGGCTGGACCGCCGCGGGCGACCGCACGCTGCTTGCCGGCGTTGGCTGCCGCGCGTGGCCGGCCTGGGACACGGCGCGCGCGTCGGCGACGGTCACGCCGCGGAGTGTCGCCGCTGGCGACGGGGCGAACGCCAGGTCGAGCGGCAAGAGCAGAGCGCAGACCAGGAACGAGAGGGTCCACACACCGCACGCTGCGGTCGCGGAGGGCCGGCGCACGCAGCGTAGGGCAGCGGCCGTCGCGAGTGCGATCAGTGCGCTTTGCCACACGGCATTGACGGCTGCGACCACCAAGACCGCTGGACCCACCGGAGATCCTCCCCAATAACTAAGGAATTAAGTCTCGAAAAATCCTAACATGCCGGACAGGGTCTGGTCAATCGGCCGGTGGCGGAAGTTCGTGCCGGTTCGTTTTGGTCGGGCGCCCCGCGCGTGGTATACTAGCACGTCGGCGGCTCGGTGCCGTCGTCCACGCGCCTGCGGCCAACCCCCGCCCGGCGCGCGGAAGCGTTATTTGGGGGGAGATTGCCGGCGGTCGTCGGCGTTCGCGAAGGAGAGTTCATGGCGAAGAAAGTCGTCGGCAAGATCGGCCTGCAATTGCCGGCCGGGAAGGCGACCCCAGCTCCGCCGGTCGGGCCCGCGCTCGGGCCGTACTCGCTGAACATCATGGGGTTCTGCAAGGAGTACAACGACCGCACGCAGGGGCAGGTCGGGCAGATCATCCCGGTCGAGATCACGGTCTACGAAGACCGCACGTTCACATTCATCACGAAGACGCCTCCGGCGTCGTTCCTCATCAAGCGTGCGCTCGGAGTCGAATCGGGTTCGGCCATTCCGAACCGCACCAAGATCGGGACGCTGACCGAAGCACAGGTGCGGGAGATCGCGCAGATCAAGATGCCGGACCTCAACGCAAACGACGTCGAGCACGCGATGCGCATCATCGCGGGGACGGCCCGCTCGATGGGCGTGGAGGTCGCATAATGCGAACGCACGGAAAGCGCTATCGCGAGCTCGTCGGATCGTACGATGGCGCCAAGATGTACGATGCCGTCGAGGCTGCGGCCATCGTCAAGCGCAACGCGCGCGCCAAGTTCGACGAGACCGTCGAGATCCACGTGCGCCTCGGCGTCGACCCGAAGAAGAGCGACCAGAACGTGCGCGGTACCGTCCTCCTTCCGCATGGCACCGGACGCACGGTGCGCGTGATTGCATTTGCGAAGGGCGACAAGGCGAAGGAAGCCGAGGCCGCTGGCGCCGATATCGTCGGCGAGCAGGACCTCATCGACCGTGTCAAGGCGGGCTTCGCCGACTTCGACGTTGCCGTTGCGACGCCCGATATGATGGGCGCCGTGGGCTCGAACCTCGGGCGCATCCTCGCACAGAAGATGCCGAATCCCAAGTCCGGAACGGTGACGCCTAACATTGCGAACGCGATCCGCGACATCAAGGCCGGTAAGGTCGAATACCGCCTCGACAAGACGGGCATCGTACACACGATCGTGGGCAAGGCGAGCTTTGGCGAAGAGCAGCTCGTCGAGAACGTCGCCACGCTGCTGGACGCGCTCGTCCGCGCGAAGCCGGCAGCCGCGAAGGGCACCTACTTGCGGAGCATCACGATCGCGAGCTCCATGGGTCCCGGCGTGAAGGTCGACCCGAACCGCGTGCGCGCCATGGCCGCCACCTCGTAGCAGAGAACCCTCCGCGCAAAGCGCCTGGGGCCGGCTCGGCGACGAGCCGGCCCCAGCCTTTGGCGAGCCCCGTCGTTTTTGGCGAGGCGCCCGAACCACACCGTTCGCGCGACGGCAGCAGGACTCGCGCCGCTCCGGCCGCTACCGCTACCGGCGTGATCGATCTCTTCAGCGACACGGCGACCAAACCGTCGGCGGCGATGCGCCGCTTCATGTGCGACGCGGAGGTGGGCGACGAGCAGCGCTTCGAGGACCCGACGGTCAACCGTCTCCAGGAGATGGTGGCGTCGCTCCTCGGAAAAGAGGCAGCACTCTATCTCCCATCGGGAACGATGTGCAACCAGATCTCGCTTGCGATCGCGTGCCGGCCCGGCGACGAGATCCTTCTCGATCGCACGGCGCATCCGCTCAATGCTGAGGCGGGAGGCGCCGCGGCGCTCTCCGGAGCCGTCTTCACCGTGCTCGATGGCGTGCGCGGCATCTACAGCCCCGAGCAGGCGGCGGCGGCGATCCGGCCAGTCTGGCGCTATGCGCCGTGCACGCGAGTCGTGTCGATCGAGCAAACGACGAACCTGGGTGGCGGAGCGTGCTGGCCCATCGAGACGATGCGCGCGATCTGCGCCCTCGCGCACGACAAGGGGCTCTGGACGCACTGCGACGGCGCCCGCCTGATGAACGCAGTCGTCGCGACTGGGGTGGCGGCGAGCGACCAGGCCGCGCCGTTCGATTCGATCTGGATCGACTTCTCGAAGGGCCTCGGGGCGCCAGTCGGCGCGGTGCTTGCGGGGTCCGCCGACTTCATCGAGCAGGCATGGCGCTTCAAGCAGCGGCTCGGCGGCGCGATGCGTCAGGCCGGCATCATCGCCGCGGCATGCATCTACGCGCTCGAGCACAACGTCGAGCGCCTTGCCGACGACCACGGCAACGCGCGCCTGCTGGCGACACGGCTCGAGAACGTGCCCGGCCTGCGCGTGGTGCCCGCCGAGGTGGAGACGAACATCGTGCTGATCGACGTGGCGGCAAGCGGTCGCGCCGCCGCCGAGATCGCGCGCGCCCTCGACGAGCGGCACGCCGTCCGCGTGAGCACGTTCGGCGCGCGCACCGTCCGAGCGGTGACGCACCTCGACGTCACGACTGCCGACGTCGAGCGCGCCGCGGTGGCATTCGCCGACGTCCTCGCGTAGTCACCAGTTCTCGGGAGTGCGGCCCGCCGGGCCATCGCCCGCACGCGGCATCGCGTCGGCACGGCGCAAGGCGGGGAAGATGAGCGCCCACACGGCGATTACGGCCAGCGTCCCGATGCCGCCGATGATCACGCTCGGCACCGTGCCGACGAACGCCGCGAGCGTCCCGGATTCGAACGCGCCGAGCTCGTTCGATGCGCCGATGAACACGTTCTCCACCGCGTTGACGCGGCCGCGCATGCGGTCCGGCGTGCCGAGTTGCACGAGGCCGTTGCGAATGACGACGGAGATCATATCGGCGCCGCCGATCACCAGCAGCATCGCGATCGAGAGACCGACGTTCTTCGAGAGTCCGAAGACGATCGTCGCCGCGCCGAACGCCGCCACTGCGCTGAGAAGTAACGGCCCGATACGCCGGTTGGGTGGCCGCCGCGATAGGAACCACGCGACCGTCGCAGCACCCAGCGCCGGCGCGCTGCGGAGTATGCCGAGGCCGACCGGCCCGATGCGAAGGATCGTATCGGCGAAGACGGGCAGCAGGGCGGTCACGCCTCCGAAGAGCACCGCGAAGAGGTCCAGCGAGATCGCTCCGGCGACGATCGGCCGCGTGAAAATGAAGTGGAGGCCGTCGAGCGCGCTGCGCAGGGTCGGGACGTCCTCGTGGACGGGCCGCTGGATGCGCAGCGTTGCGAGCGCCACACCGCCGGTGACCAGCAGCGCGGCCGACGCCGCAAACGCGATCGGCGTGTCGATCGCGGTCAGCGCGCCTCCGACGGCGGGGCCGGCGATGACGATGAGTTCGCGAATCGACGAATACCCCGCTTGTGCGGACATGTAGTCGTCGGCGTCAACGATGGCCGGCAGCAGCGAGCGTTCCGCCGGCGAGGTGAACGAGCGAATGATCCCGATGACGAGGATGACGGCGAGATAGAGCCAGAGGCGGCGTTCGCCGTGGACGACGAGGGCGGTCAGCGCGAGCGAACACACGGCCTCGGCGAATGCACCGCCGGCTGCGATGGCGCGGCGATCGTGCCGGTCGACGAAGACGCCGGCGACGAACCAGAGGGTCGCGGTCGGCAGGAAGAGGGCGAGCCCGACGAGCCCGAGGTCGAGCGGGCGACGATCGAGCGAGAAGACGTGCCAACCGACCGCGACGGCCTGCATCTGCACGGCGAAATCGGCGCAGAGCATGCCGACGAGGAACGTTCCGAATCGGCGGTTCCGCAAGAGCGCCACATCCGACGCGCGCGTCAGACGTCCCTTGGGTCGTCCCACGGGGCCATCGACGGTTCGACCGTCGCGCGGCGAATCGGGGCCCTCGCTTGCTTGACGGGCTTCGGGGCCTCGGGTATACTGACCGACGGCTCCGATGACTGCAGGTCCGCCACAGGGCGGTCAAAGCGCACAGCGCCTGCCGAGGATGCGCGACCCTGGTTTTCACGTCGTCCCGCCGGGTGCGGGTCGTGGCAGCGGGCGCCCATCGCGAGATCGGGGCGCCGTTTCTTTTTCTACCGAAAGAAGTGTATGCCAACCGCGAAAAAAGAAGCGACGATCGAGGAGCTGCGCGTCAAGCTCGCCGGCGCGAAGAACCTGTTCTTCACGAATTACGCCGGCCTGACCGTGCAGCAGATCACGAAGCTGCGAACCGAGCTTCGCAAGGACGGCACGACGTACGCGGTCGTGAAGAATACGCTGTTCTCGCGCGCCGCCGGCGATGAGCTCGCAGCGACGCTCGAGGGTGTGCTCGCCGGCCCGACCGGCGTCGTGTTCGCGGGCGACGATCCGGTCGCCCCGGCGAAAGCCCTCAAGACGTTCGCCGACGACAACAAGACCCTCGACGTCAAGGGCGCCTTCGTCGACGGCAAGCTCGTAGACAAGAACGCTTTTCTGGCGCTCGCGTCGCTACCCCCGAAAGCCGAGCTGCAAGCGAAGGTCCTCGGACTGCTTTCGAGCCCGATGCGCGGCCTCGTCGGCGTCCTCGCCGCCAACCCCAGCGGACTGGTCCGCGTCCTGAGCGCTCGCGAGAAGCAACTCGCCGAGTCAGCCGCCTAAACGACTAGGAGAACAGACACATGGCAGTTGCCGAACTCATCGAACAAGTCGAAAAACTCACCGTCCTCGAGCTGAACGAGCTCGTCAAAGCGCTCGAAGAGAAGTGGGGCGTGAGCGCCGCCGCGCCTGTCGCCGTTGCCGCCGCCGGAGCGCCTGCAGCCGCGGCGCCCGTTGCCGAGAAGACCGAGTTCGACGCCGTGCTGACCGAGGTCGGCCCCGAGAAGATCAAGGTCATCAAGGCAGTCCGCGAGCTCACGCAGCTCGGCCTGACCGAGGCCAAGGCGTTCGTCGAGAGCGCCCCCAAGCCGATCAAGGAAGGCGTTCCCAAAGACGAGGCCGAGTCGATCAAGAAGAAGCTCGAGGAAGTCGGCGCCAAAGTCGAGGTCCGCTAGCACCCCCGTCCGAGCCCGACATTGCAAGGCCCCGGCTCACGCCGGGGCCTTCGTCGTGTCGCGAGCGAACGTTGCGCGGTGTTCGCCGCGGAGGAGTCGCTATGGTCGCGCGCGTGATGGTGCTCTCGGTTCTCGTCGCCACTGGTCTCGCGGGCACTGCCGGCGCAGCGCCGCGCTCGTCGACGACGGCGGGCTTCACGCCGGCGCGGTCACCCGCCGTTCGCCCGGCGACGACGTACGCCGTGAGCGTCGACGCAGCTCCCGGCGACGCGGTGAACCATTACAGCCCGCTGCGCGCGCTCGGTGCCGGCGTGGACGCGCAGAACAACGGCGCGGTCAAGCAGATCTACACGCCGGCGAACGTCAAGGAGATGCTCTCGTCCGGGGTGGGCGCCGTCACGTACCGCCTCTACACGGAACTCGGCGTACAGGACTGGCACTGGAATCCCGTGGGCAGTTGGAGCCAGTCGGGCAATCAGGGGTACTGGGTGGGCGCGCCGGCCGGCAGCTCGCCGCAGATCACGGACTCGTATGGGTACCGGCTGCCGCATCGCGGCGACACGCGCGATCAGGCGAACAACGACGACTACGGGCGCCTCGACGACGGCGATCCGACCACCTACTGGAAGAGCGATCCGTATCTCGACGCGACGTTCACGGGCGAGAGCAACACGCTCCATCCGCAATGGGCCCTGGTCGACCTCGGCGCGAAAAAAGGCGTCGACGGCGTCTCCATCACGTGGTCGAATCCGTATGCAACGTCGTACGCGGTGCAGTACTGGACCGGCGACTCTCCGATCAACGATCCCGCGAACGGTAACTGGGTCACCTTCCCGTCCGGAACCGTTACGAACGGAACCGGCGGGACGGTGACGCTGATGGTCGATTCCTCGCCGCGCAGCGTGCGCTACGTCCGCTTCCTGATGACGGTGTCGTCGAACACGTGCGACAGCCACGGCAGCGGGGATCCGCGAGATTGCGTGGGCTTCGCCATCGACGAGTTGGGCGTCGGAACGGTGAGCGGCAGCAAGTTCACCGATTTCGTGAAGCACGCGCCCAACAAGTCGCAGTCGAGGACCTACGCGTCGTCGACGGACCCGTGGCACGCGTCCACGGACCGGGTCACGGACGAGGAACAAGCGGGGCTCGACACCGTCTACACCAGCGGCGTCACGCGCGGCCTTCCCGCCATCATGCCGGTCTCGATGCTGTACGGCACGCCCGACGACGCCGCGGCGGAGCTGCAATACCTGGAAGCGCGCGGTTACCCAATCGCGTATGTCGAGATGGGCGAGGAGCCCGACGGACAGTACATCGTTCCGGAAGACTACGGAGCGCTGTACATCCAGTGGGCAACTGCCGTGCACGCGATCGATCCTCGGCTCCAGCTCGGCGGCCCCGTGTTCCAGGGCACGACCGGCGACGTCCAGACCTGGCCGGATCAGCACGGCAACGTCTCGTGGATGCAGCGCTTCCTCGCCTATCTTTCGTCGCACGGTCACCTCACCGATCTCGCCTTCATGTCGTTCGAGTGGTACCCGTTTAGCCCGTGCGGCTCGGCGTTTCCCGAGCGCGAGCTCATCTCGCAGCCGGGCCTGGCGAGCGGCGTGATCCAGACCTGGTTCAAGGACGGCCTCCCCGGCGGCACGCCGATCCTGATCACGGAGACGAACTACTCGGCGAACACGACCGAGCATTTTCAGGATATCGTCGGCGCGCTGTGGTACGCCGACGCCGCCGGCGCATTCCTCGCGTCGGGTGCAGCGGGTTTCTATCTCTACGAGTACGAGCCGGACCCGCTGTTCGACTACTCCGGGTGCAAGCAGGGCTGGGGGTCGTGGGGCATGTGGAACGCGACGCCACACTATACCGTCAAGCAGCCGACCTCGCAGTACTTCGCCGCGCAGCTGCTCACGCAGCAGTGGTCGGATCCGGTCGACGCATCGCACACCGTCTATCCGGCAACGACGAACGTGCTTTCCGGCGGAAAACCGGTCGTGTCAGCGTATGCGGTGCAGCGCCCCGATGGAGCGTGGAGCGTGCTGCTCGTCAACAAGGATCCGTCGAACGCCTACGGCGTCTCCGTCACGTTTGCGAACGGCAGCACGAACGAGTACTTCAGTTCACCGGTTGCGGAATTCACGCTCGGACCCGCGCAATACGTTTGGCATCCGAACGGCAAGAACGGAACCGCAAATCCCGACGGTCCCTACGCGACGAGTTCGCAACCCGGAGGCGCGGGAGCCGTCTACACGCTCCCCGCCTCGTCCGTGACCGTCCTCCGAGCCGGCATCGCCGCGAGTTCGCGCAAGCGGAGCCGCTAGACAGCAACGGTTCGGGCGCGAGGATGGCGCTGGGGCCACCGCGAGGATTGCGCTAGTACGGAACCGCGGTTCCGGTTGGCCGGGGCGTCGCCGTCCCGTTCGGGGCCGGCTGACTACCCGGCGGTCCGTTGCCGCCACCCGGCGGTCCGCTGCCGCCCGGAGGCCCATAGCCACCTGGCGGCCCGCTGCTGCCGGGAGGTCCATAGCCACCCGGAGGTCCGTAGCCGCCTGGCTGGCCGTTCGGGCCGCGCTGACCATATCCGGGCGGACCGGCGGCGGTCTGCGTCTCGGCGGGCAGATGCACCGGCGTCGCAGTTGCGATCTTGTCGGAGAATTTCCCGAACAGCACCGGGTTGCTCTGGAAGTGACTCTCGAGGTCGGCGATGCGGCGGCCGTCGCTCGGATGATCCGACAGGATCTCCATCGAGCCGCCGGAGCCCGACTTCTGGTATTTCTGGAACATCCACACGAGGCCGTGCGGATTGAAGCCGGCCTGCGCGCAAGTATCCGCACCCTTCAAGTCGGCCGCGGTCTCGACCGACCGCGAGAAGTGCTGCTCCTGGAGATTCGTCATGAGTCCGAAGCCGGCTCCCGCATACGGGCTCCCGCGGCCGAGGAATATCGATGCGAGGGTCCCGACCATCTCCGCATTGCGATCCTTGCGGATCAGGCCCGTGACGTCGTGATGGATCGTGTGCGACGTTTCGTGGCACAGCACGCCCGCCAGCTCTTCCTTGTTCTCCACGAAGTGCATCAGCGAGTCCGTCACATACACGTTGCCGCCGGGCACCGAGAACGCGTTCGGCGACTTCTCGTGCACGAGGATGAAGTGGAACGGATACTGGTACTGCGGATCGGTGACGGCCTTGATGCGGTCGGCGATCGGCTGGAGCACAGAGTAGAGCGGCGAGTTCGGTATGATCTCGCCCTTCGCTTGCAACTGCTGGTACATTTGGGCGCCGATCTGCTGCTCCTGGTCGGCGGCGAGTGCCGTCGCCGGCGCGAGGAGGGCGAGGAGCGACGCCGCGACTGCGGCAATAGCGAAGTCCTTCATACGTGGATGCTTCCTCCGCTGGTTAGAACGCGCGTCCGCCCGGATTCGTTCGGGGCACGCGCGGCACGCGCACCGAACGCCGCCCACTTTTGTTAGTGAACGAGGAAGCCGACCAACAGGAGCGCGACGATGTTCAGGACCTTGATCATCGGGTTGATCGCGGGGCCGGCCGTGTCTTTATACGGGTCGCCGACCGTGTCGCCGGTGACGGCCGCGGCATGTGCGAGCGAGCCTTTTCCGCCGTAGTGACCGTCTTCGATGTACTTCTTCGCGTTGTCCCACGCGCCGCCGCCGCTGGTCATGGCGATCGCGAGGAAGAGGCCGGTCACGATGGAGCCGACGAGCACGCCCCCCATCATCTTCGCGCCGCCGCCCCCGGGCAGGAAGTACGATAGGATGACGATGATGATCGGTACGCCGACCGGGATGAGCGCCGGCAGGACCATCTCGCCGAGCGCCGCCTTCGTGACGATGTCGACGGTCGTCCCGTAGTCCGGTTTCTGCGTGCCGGCCATGATGCCGGGCATCTCGCGGAACTGGCGACGGACCTCTTCGACGACCGCGCCGCCGGCGCGTCCGACCGACTGCATCGAGAGCGACGCAAACAGATACGGGCACAGGCCGCCGATGAAGAGGCCCGTCAGCACGTACGGATCGCCAATGTTGAACACGATTGGGGTCGTCGCGCAGGCGGCGCCGACCGTCGCCTGACACTTGTCGGACAGTTCCTTGAGGAACGACGCGAACAGCACGACGGCGGCGAGACCGGCCGAGCCGATCGCGTAGCCCTTGGTGACCGCCTTCGTCGTGTTGCCGACTGCGTCGAGCGGATCGGTGACCCCGCGGACCGACGCGGGCAGGTCGGCCATTTCGGCGATGCCGCCGGCATTGTCCGTGATTGGGCCGAACGAGTCGATCGCGACGATGATGCCGGCCATCGAGAGCATCGACATGACGGCGATCGCCACGCCGTAGATGCCGGCGAAGGCGAACGACACCAAGATGCCGGCGACGATGACGAGCGCGGGCAGCGCAGTCGCCTGCATGGAGATCGCGAGCCCGCTGATCATGTTCGTCGCGTGCCCGGTGACCGACGCAGCCGCGATGCTCTTCACGGGGCCGAACTGGGTGCCCGTATAGTACTCGGTGATGTAGGTGATGAGCCCGGTGACCGCGAGCCCGACGAGCGCGCAGACGAAGACACCCATGGCCGATATCGCCGTTCCGCTGTCGGTCGTCGTGCCGGCGCCGAACTCTTGCTGGCTGATGAACCAGAACGCGACGGCGGAGAGCACGCCGGCGACGATGAGCCCGCGGTACAGCGCGCCCATGATCGAGCCGGTCCCCTCCTTGTTCATCCGCACGAAGAACGTGCCGATGATCGACGTGACGATCGATACGGCGCCGATCACGAGCGGAAACGTGGTGGCACTGGGAAGGGTCTTGCCGAGCAGCAGGTGGCCCAGGAGCATGGCCGCGATCGTCGTGACCACATACGTTTCGAAGAGGTCGGCCGCCATGCCGGCGCAGTCGCCGACGTTGTCGCCGACGTTATCGGCGATGACCGCCGGGTTACGTGGATCGTCCTCGGGGATCCCGGCTTCGACCTTGCCGACGAGGTCGGCGCCGACGTCGGCCGCCTTCGTAAAGATGCCGCCGCCGAGGCGTGCGAAGACCGAGATGAGCGAGCATCCGAAGGCGAGCCCAATCATCGCCGCGAGCGAGCGGCCCTCGTCGCCGTTATTGACCTGCTGCATGATGGCGTAGTAGCCGCTGCACGCGAGCAGCCCGAGGCCGACAACGAGGAGGCCGGTGATCGCGCCGCCGCGGAAGGCGAGCGCGAGCGCGGGCGCAAGGCCGCTGCGCGCCGCCTCGGCGGTCCGCACGTTCGCGCGGACGGAGACGATCATGCCGATGAACCCGGCGCTGCCCGAGAGAATCGCTCCGATGAGGAAACCGATCGCCGCTTCGAGGCCGAGCGGCGGCGCGATCGCGATCAGAACCGCCAGGATGACCGCCACGATGCCGACGGTGGTGTATTGCCGGCGCAGGAAGGCCATGGCGCCTTCCTGGATCGCAGCGGCGATCTCGCGCATGCGCTCGTTCCCGGCCGACTGGCGCAGGACGTACGAGATCAGGACTGCCCCGTAGGCGATGGCGAGGAGGCCAGCGACGATCCCGAGCGTTTCCCCTAGCTGTGCGGTCAAGAAGCATTCCTCGCTGCGGCGTACATAAGAAGGCCCCTCGCGACAGCGACGGGCGCAGGACCAGAGCGGTTTTGTCGGTGGAATCGGGCGGTCCTCCACGCGGAGAAATCGCCGGGCGCGCGAACGAGGCCGCATGCCCGAAGTGGAGTTCCTCGTGGTGGGGTGCGGCCCGGCCGGCGGCATCGCGGCTCGGGAGGCTGCCCGGCAGGGGATCGAGACGCTCGTGCTCGAGCGCGACCCGGTCGTCGGACCGAAGCGCGTCTGCGCCGCCGGGCTGCGGCCGGGGTTCTGCGAGGACTTCCACGTCCCGCGGTCCGTGGTGCATTTCGACGTGCCCATCATCGCCCTGCACTCCGCCAGCGGCAGGCGCTACGACTTCCCCGTTGGGCCGGCCCACACCACGACCCGCGAGGAACTCGACGGAACGATCGCGGACCTCGCGCGCGCCGAAGGTGCCGAGATCCGTACCTCCGCGCTCTTTCGCGACCTGCGCGACACGGAGCGCGGCGTCGAGGTGGAGTACGCGGACGGCGCGACGGGAGAGCGCCGGCGAATCGTCGCCGGTCGCGTCTTCCTGGCCAACGGCTCCAGCGCGCGGCTCGACGGCACGCCGTTCGCGTACCCGCGCTGGAACGAGGGCCTGATCACGTGCTACCAGTACCGCGTGTACCCCGATAGCCGCGCCGCCGACGCCGCCTATCGGACGCTCGAGATGCACTACTACGTCTCGGAACAGAGCGGTCGCAACGTGATCGCCTGGATGTTCCCGAAGCGCGACCACCTCTCGATCGGCCTGGGCATCATGGGCAAGGTGGCCGGCAAGGAGCTGCGGGCCGAACTGGATGCCTTCATGCCGCGCGTCCGTGCGCGCCTGTTTCCGGCGGCTGCGTACACGGTCCGCGAAGAGGGCAATCTGCTGTACGGCGGCGCGCCGCGACCGGCGATCGCGGCGGGCAACGTCATGCTCGGCGGAACGGCGGCCGGCCTGGTCGACGCGACGACCGGCGAAGGCATTCACGAGGCCGCAGCGACGGGGCGGTTCGCCGCGGCTGCGGTGGCCGCCGTGAAGCGCGGGCGCACGCCGTCGGCAGCGCGACACTATTCGCGAGCAACCAAAGGCGCGTTCCACGGCCGCTTGTTGCACCGGCACAAGCTGATGACGTTCCTCGAGCGCCGTCCCGCGCGCTTCGACGTGCTCTTCGACCAACTCGAGCGCACGCCGAAATTCGCCGAACTGCTTCAGCACGACAGAAACGACTTCACGCCGGCCCAATGGGCGTACCTGTACGCGCAGGCGGCGCGCTTCTCGCTGCGCGCGGCGCGGGCGTAGGAGCGCGTGCCCGCGACGGTCGCGCCGGCGCTTGCCCCGCTCCTTGCGGGGAACGGACGCGCGGTTGCCAAACCCCAGCCGCACCCGGTGCTACCCTCCCTTCGGCTCGGCACGCTCGAGTTGCCCACCATCGCGAAGATCACTCGCAGCGACACGCTCGGCGTGCCGCGACGTGGCTCCGCGCGGATTCCGCCCGCCGGCATCCCCTGCGGTTAGCGTCGAAATGAGTGCCGGCAGATACGTGATCGCAGGAGAGACCTACTCGCGAGAGGAGGTCATCCACCGCTATCTCCACCTGGTGAAATACGTCGCCGGGCGTATCTCCGTGAATCTGCCGCCGAACGTCGAACTGAGCGACCTCATCAACGACGGCGTGCTCGGCCTGATCGACGCGATCGAGAAGTACGACGATCAGCGCGGCGTGAAGTTCGAGACCTATGCGATCACGCGCATCCACGGCGCGATTTTGGACGCCTTGCGAGCGCTGGACTGGGTCCCGCGAGCAGTTCGCCAGCGCGCGCGCGAGCTCGAGCGCACGGCGCATCAACTCGAAGGCGAGTTGGGACGCGCGCCGACGGCGCCGGAACTCGCGGAGCGAATGGGTGTCACCCAGCGCGAGCTCGACGGTCTGATCCAAAACGTGCGGGGCACATCGTTGCTCTCGCTCGAGGAGCGGCTGCCGAACGACCGCGGCCAGGACATCGCACTCCGCGACACGATCAGCGGCGACGAAGGCGACGTGGGAGCCTCGGTCGAGGATCGGGAGGTCCGCGCTCGGCTCCGCGACGCGGTCGACCGTCTGCCGCCTCAGGAGCGCACGGTCATCACGTCCTATTACTTCGAAGGGAAGACGCTCAAGGACGTCAAGAGCGTCCTCGGCGTGTCGGAGTCGCGGGTGTCGCAGATCCACGCACAGGCGGTGATTCGGCTGCGCAAGCTGCTCCCGGAGCTGCGCATGGACCTCGGGTATCGCGAGAACGACCCGAACGTGCGGCAGAAGTATCTCCGCAAGCCGGCCGGTTCGCACATCGAGAGCTTTCGTTAACGGGAGTCTGACCGGAGACCGCCGCCTGTATAAACGACCCAGCAGCGGTCCGCCGTGCCTTGCTCCGCCAGCACTGCGCCGCCTCGCCTGAGCGGCGCGCTTCCCTCGCCGGCGGCGAAGTCGTACGTACCATCCATGGCAAGTGCCCGGGCCCACCGGTCGGCGGTCTCCGGGGAGCCGCGCGCATCGTGCAGCGCTTCTCCACTCCCTGTCACGTTAGCCGGGGATTGTTGGATGCCCAAACGTATGTTTGTGACGTGCGTCACCTTGAGCGAACCGCGTCACGGCCGTGGTCCCCGGGGTTCGGCCGTGCCCCCGGCGAACAGCCTGCGCCTGTGAGTTGGTTCGCCAAGCTGCGCGCGGCGCTGGGACGGTCCCGCGAGTCCCTCGCCGAAATCGAAACGCTGGCGACCGCCCGACGGCCGCTCGACCGCGACTTTTGGGCCGAATTCGAGGACGTGCTGATCTCCGCCGACTTCGGCATGCCGACTACGGAGAAGATCGTCGGCGACCTCAAGCTGGTCGCCAAGCACGAGCTCTGGGCACGCAGCGACCAAGTCATCGGCCGCTTCAAGGGCGACGTGCGCGACTTTCTAACGCTGCCGGGCGGGGAGCTGTCCCTGCGCTCGCGGCCCGCGATCGTGCTCGTCGTCGGGGTCAACGGCACCGGAAAGACGACGACGATCGGCAAGCTCGCTCATCTGCTGCGCGCGCAGCGCAAGCGCGTCATGGTGGTGGCCGCAGATACGTTCCGCGCCGCGGCGGCGGAGCAACTGGCCGTCTGGGCGGAGCGTGGTGGCGCCGAGTTCTTGCGGGGGCGCGAGGGCTCCGACCCGTCGTCGGTCGTCTACGACGGCCTGAGCGCCGCGAAGGCGCGCGGCGTCGACGTCGTGCTCATCGATACGGCCGGGCGGCTCCAGACGAAGACGAACCTCATGGAAGAGCTCAAGAAGATGCGGCGCGTGATCGAGCGCGAGAGCGGCGCCCCGCCCGACGAGACCCTGCTGGTCGTCGATGGGACGACGGGCCAAAACGCGATCTCCCAAGCGCGGCTGTTCAACGAGACGACCAAGCTGACCGGCGTCGTCGTCACCAAGCTGGACTCGACGGCCAAGGGCGGCGTGCTCGTGGCGATCGTCGATACGCTCGAGCTCCCGATCAAGTTCATCGGCCTCGGCGAGAGCATCGACGCGCTGCGCCCGTTCGATGCGAAAGCGTTCGTCGAGGCGCTCTTCGAGCCCAGCACGGCGGCATAGCCGGCCCACATCCGGCATCGAACAGGAGTTCGACTCGGTGATGGAGGAAGACCCTTGCCAATGCGCGGTCCCGGCGTGATGGTGGTCGCGGACGAGAGGCTGGTGCGACTGTGCCACCCAGGCGGCACTCGCACCGGCTACGATCGTCGCGTGGCCAGAGCACGGGCCCGGACCGCTTTCGCGACGGAGGAATGAGACCGCAGTGGCGCTAGACGATAAGACAGTCGCCCTCAACAATGCGCTCGCGCAGATCGAGCGCCAGTTCGGCAAGGGCTCCATCATGAAGATGGGCGACTTTGCCGAGAGAATGGCGATCGACGTGATCTCGACGGGGTCGATCGCCCTCGACCTCGCGCTCGGGGTGGGGGGCTTGCCCCGCGGACGCGTCGTCGAGATCTACGGACCGGAATCCAGCGGAAAGACCACGCTGGCCCTCCACGTGATCGCCGAGGCGCAGAAGGGCGGGGGGACCGCGGCGTTCGTCGATGTCGAGCACGCGCTGGATCCCACGTACGCCGCCGCGCTGGGCGTCGACCTCGAGAACCTCTTGGTCTCGCAGCCCGACACCGGGGAGCAGGCCCTCGACATCGCCGAGATGCTGGTGCGCTCGAATGCGGTCGACGTCGTGGTGGTCGACTCGGTCGCGGCGCTCGTCACGAAGGCCGAGCTGGAGGGCGACATGGGCGACACCCACGTCGGCCTCCAGGCGCGGCTGATGTCGCAGGCACTCCGCAAGCTGACCTCGGCGATCTCGCGCTCGAAGTGCGTGATGGTCTTCATCAATCAGCTGCGCGAGAAGGTCGGCGTCATGTTCGGCAGCCCCGAGACGACCTCGGGTGGTCGCGCGCTCAAGTTCTACGCCTCGGTCCGCCTCGACGTGCGCAAGCTGGAGCAGATCAAGATCGGCCAGGACGTCGTGGGGTCGCGCACGCGCGTCAAGGTCGTGAAGAACAAGGTCGCGCCGCCGTTCCGTCAGGCAGAGTTCGACATCACGTACGGTAAGGGCGTCTCGAAGATGGGTTCGATCCTCGATGTCGCGCTGGAGCGCAACATCGTCGGGAAGAGCGGCTCGTGGTATACCTACGGCGACGTGCGCATCGGCCAAGGCCGCGAGAACGCCAAGGCGTATCTCGAGGAACACACCGATCTCGCCGACGAGATCAACGAGAAGCTGCGCGAGTTGCTCAAGAGCTCCTCGTCGACGAACGGTGCCGCACACGCAGTCGTCGCGGGCCGTCCGGCTGCCGACGACGAGTAGCGCGAGTGCACGGTTGGCGGCGCTCCGCATGCTCGCGGCGCGCCGCCTCACGGAGGCGCAGCTCTGGTCTCGCCTCGCCGGCAAGGGATATGCCGACGACCAGGTCCGCGAAGCGGTCGCCTGGTGCAAGGCCGAGGGGTATGTCGACGATGCGCTCTTCGCACGTCTCTACGTCGAGGGTCGCGCGCGCAGCGTCGGCGACGCGCGGCTCGTCGGCGACCTCGTCCGGCGCGGCATCGACCGCGACGCGGCCGCTGCGACCGTGCAGGAGTGCGAACGGACCGAAGACGAGCGGTTGGCCGAGGTGCTCGGCAAGCTGACGCGGACACGGCCGGGGATCGGGTATGGCAGCGCGGCCCGCGCGCTCGAGCGCCTCGGCTTTCCGGCCCCGGCGATCTATCGGCACCTCCGCCGTCACGCGTCACGAATCGGGGCGACTGCGGATCCCTGCGAGGACTCGCTCTCCGCGCCCGAGTAGAAGGCCTATAATGCGAAGCTCGGTGGCGGCGCTCCTCATGGCGTCGCTCGTTCTCTTTGCGAGCCCCGCGCCAGCGGTCCAGCTGGACTCGATCGCGAAGGCCGCGTCGAACTACCACAGCGACAACCCGCGGCTCGACGACATGTACCGCGCGGCGTTGCTGAACACGAGCCAGCAGGTGACGTTCGCCCCGGACGGCACGGCCTACGTGAAGACCGGCGACATCCCGGCCGAGTGGCTGCGCGATGCGAGCGCCCAGGTGCGGCCGTACCTGTTCTTCGCGAAGTCCGATCCGTCGGTGGCCGCGCTCCTGCGCGGTATCATTGCGCGGGAAGGCAAGTACTTGCAGATCGATCCCTACGCGAACGCGTTCACCTTCGACTACCGCGTGTGGGAAGAAAAATTCGAGCTCGACTCGCTCGCGTATCCGATCATGCTTTCGTGGACCTATTGGAAGGCGACGGGGGACAGCTCGATCTTCACGGGCGATCTCTCGCGCGGCTTCGACCGCGCGCTCGAGACGATGGAGCGCGAACAGGATCACCCGCGCAACTCTACCTACACGCAGAAGGAACTGCACGACGCGAATGGCGGAGCCGGTCCGAATCCCGTCGGCTACACGGGGATGATCTGGACGGGCTTTCGGCCGAGCGACGACGCCTGCAAGTACAACTACCTGATCCCCGCCGAGATGATGGCCGTGGTCGCGCTCGGCAACCTCGAGGAGATCGAGCGCGTCGCCTACAGGAACCTCCTGAAGGCGAATCGTGCGCAGTCGCTGCGCGAGGAAGTGCAGACCGGCATTCAGACCTACGGTGAAGTGTTCACGCCGAACTACGGCTACGTCTACGCCTACGAGGTCGACGGTCTCGGACATTCGGTGCTGATGGACGACGCCAATATCCCGAGCCTGCTGTCCGCGCCATACATCGGATATGCGAAGCCCGACAGCTTCGTCTACAAGAACACGCGCCGCTTCTTGCTCTCGAAGGACGATCCGTATTACTACGTGGGCAAGGTCGCGCGCGGAATCGGAAGCGCGCACACGAGCGACGGGTACGTCTGGCCGCTCGCGATCATCATGGAGGGACTCACGTCCAACAGCGACGGCGAAAAGCGCGACGTGCTCTCCGAGTTGCTGGCGAGCGATCCGGGCGACCACCTCCTCCACGAATCCTTCGATCCGAGCGACCCGCAGCGGTTCTCGCGCAAGGACTTCGGCTGGCCGAACGCCCTGTTCAGCGAGTACGTCCTCACCAATTTCAGCGGTGTCGCGCCGCTACCGCAAGGCAGTACGAACGACCTGGACTTTCGCGGAGAGTAGCTCCGGCGCCGGGGCGGCTGCCCGCGCGCAGCGAACGCCTAGGCTATGACCAGGAAAAGCCATGCCCGCCTCGCTGCGGCTCTGCTCGTCGCCCTCATGGCGTTCGTCGCCGCGCCGGGCGCGCCGGCATCGGCTGCGTGCTCCTGGAAGGTCGTCGCGAGTCCCAACGACGGAAGCACGAACAACGAGCTCGACGCCGTGTCCGCGTCGAGCGCGAGCAACGTCTGGGCCGTCGGCGCAAACCTCGGGGGGTCGCAAGTTCCGATCGCGGAGTTCTGGAACGGCAGCAAGTGGACGCTGTTCACGCCGTCCTTTCCGAATAGCGGGGCTTCGTTCCAAGGCGTCGTCGACGTGTCGAAGACGGAGACATGGGCGGCCGGCTACAGCCTGAAGTCGGGAACCACATACGAAGCGTTGACCGAGCGCTGGAACGGCTCGACGTGGTCGCAGGTCGCGGTGAAGGCAGGCAGCGGGCATGCGACACTCCTCAACGGCATCACCACGGTGTCCTCGACCGAGCGATGGGCGGTCGGTGAGAGCATCGCTCCCGGTGCGCTCGGGCAGACCTTTGCGATCCATTGGGGCGGCAAGGAATGGGCCGCCACCACCACCGCCAACGTTCCGGGCGAGATCAACGTGCTCGGCGGCACGTCGGGTACGTCCGAGAGCGACATCTGGGCCGTCGGCGTCTCGGGAGCGGGGCCGTCCGGCCCGTTCAAGACGCTGACGGAGCATTGGAACGGCAAGTCATGGTCGATCGTGTCGAGCCCGAACGTCGGCGGCGCCTCGAACTTCCTCCAAGGCGTCGTCGCAATCTCGACGACCGACGTGTGGGCGGTCGGCTATGCAACCACCGCGTCCAACAGCGTCACGCTGACGGAGCATTGGAACGGGAAGGCGTGGTCGATCGTGAAGAATCCGGCCGTCGCTCAGGGCCGCCTGTTCGGCGTGTCGGCGGTTGCGACGAATAACGTGTTCGCCGTTGGCCAGGTTGGCAGCGGCAACTTCACGACGCTGACGGAGCTCTGGAACGGCAAGTCATGGGCGGTGGTGCCGAGCGGCAACGTGAATGGCGTGGGAGACTTCCTCTCCGCCGTCGCGGCCGTTCCCGCGACCACGAACTACTGGGCGGTCGGGGGAACGCTCGATTCCAGCCTGCAGTATCTTGGAACGCTGACCGAAGAGTACACCTGCGCGTCGCTAGACGGTTCGTTCGCGCGCGGGTTCGCGCCCGCGCTCCCCGCGCTGCAGCAGCGCGTCGCATTGCCGCACATGAAGGTGCTGTAGGCGCGGCGCCCTCTCGTGGCCGAGCCTCACATCGGCACGAATTGAAGCGGTCGCTCCGAGAAGTCGAACATCGAAGTCAGGTCGTCCGGCTCGAGTGCGTCGAGTGAACCGAGCGACGGCAGCCCGAAGGTCGTCTCGATGAAGCGCAGGATCGCGACGTAGCTGCGCTCGGTGTGGTCGACGCGATGCGGGATCACGTACGGCGAGATCGCGACGAGCGGCACGCGGAACCCGTACTCGTATGGATCCTGCGGCGAGTTCGCCGGCCGGTTCGGCTTGTAGTGATCGAACCATCCGCCCCAGTCGTCCCAGGTCACGAAGATGGCCGTATCCTTCCAGTACGCGCTTTCTCCGATCGCGTTCACGATCGATGCGACCCACTTCTGTCCCGCCTCCGGATCCGTCGCGTATCCGAGCGCAGCCGAACCGCGTGCGTGGTCGCTGTTCGCAACCGACGGCGTCACGTAGGCGACGGTGGGCAGCGCTCCGTTCGCGATGTCGGTGAGTACGTTCGTCTCGGGCGTGATGATGTTCGCACGGTCGGGGCCGAACCAGATGTGCGACACGGCGGTCGGGCCCGACCAGAACCAGGTGATGCTGTGGACGTAATAGCGCCAGGTATAATGGGCCGCGTCGAGCAGATCGAAGATCGTCCCGTAGTTCTTGCACGGAAACGCGCTGCCGCTCTCATCGCCGGGATAGTCGCTCGTCATGAGCATCTCGGCGACCGCCGGCTGGGACTTTGCGGCGCATGTCGTTTGTCCGGCGACGTTCTCGGCGAGGGCCTCGCGGTCGGTGTCGAAGCCACCCGACTGCCCCGCGATCAAGTACTGGTGTGCCGGAAAGCTAGGCCCCTCGTTTGCCTGGAGCACGTGATCGGCGAAGCCGT
>Ga0302325_10010158_pt1 | contig 20444 bp, 23 predicted proteins | sample Palsa_T0_2_FD_201948 | JGI IMG/M metagenome (GOLD analysis project Ga0302325, IMG submission 201948) | Peat permafrost microbial communities from Stordalen Mire near Abisko, Sweden - Palsa_T0_2 | ecosystem: Environmental > Terrestrial > Soil > Palsa > Peat permafrost | place: Sweden: Abisko...
TTTGTGCCTGAAATCTCGCAGCCAATCACAATCAGAGGAGGTGTGATTGAACAACCTCGGCAAACAACTTTCCCTCACACGCCTCCGGACCCTGCGATTAGCTTTGTCCTCGCCAATTAAGTAGGCTATGTGATTCGCATGTTTGGGATTACTCCATGGGAACTGTCGGGAAAATCACACAGGGAGTGACTAGTTCGGATGTTGAACGTGTGATTCGATGGAACACACCCTGGAAGATCAAGCAATGAATAGTTCCTTGGTGTATATTGATACTATCATGCCAGGTTGTATATAAGGTAGACGAGACAATATTTCATATTCCTGCGCCGCATCCGGTTTCGACTCTTGGGTATTGGGCCCTGACCATCTAGAGCAAATCTAGGACTGCGTCCAACTTGTGAATGGTTTATTCCCATCAGCCTTAGATTCCCATGAGCCGTATCCCAGTGAAGTAATCTTCATAACGCAAATATATCTTCAGCCCCTTGTGATTCGAAGTTCAATTGTCGATTGTCGCCTTGTCTGGCTATCCAATTCCATATCCTAGAAATCAATGTCTCGACGACCAAGGGATCCCAACATTATCATCCGGAATAACATCATCGACCACTTCAGTAGTACCAGTGAGTATTCTCAGTGAATAACTCCGTCTCTGTAACTCCACCGCAAGACGCACAGCCTTCTCAATCGCGGCTCCCATCGCTCGGATAGTCACTCCATTCCTACAATATAAGCTCAAGCTTACATCAATAGCAAAGGAGATACTTTGAATTCTTCCCATTCTCGAGTTCTTTCTCGACACGTTCTGAGATGTGTGAAAGAACGGAATGCCGAGTCAGGTTGATACACAATCCAGCTTGCTCGGCGGACCGGTAGCGTTGCGAGGATTCCTGAACTGGAGTATGAAAGGGTGCGCGTTTCTGTATGGATGCATCTGCCATTAGCGCCGTAAACCGTTGGGTAAAAGACCTGTGTGCTTTCTCCGTTTCACTCTGGGTTGATCCATTGTCGCAGCTTCAGGCCCGTCGATGTCCATGAACGAGGTCACGATGACTCGCGGTAGGACGGCTATCAAGGGGTATGGTCGGACTGGGGTTTTTCGGAGTCGAAATCGAAACCTCGCCAAAAATGTCTCCCGCCGATCAGATCAGATAGATACTGTATCTGTAGGCACAAGACTCCAGGAACTTGATCAGATCATGTCTAGTCCTATAAGCCTATAAGTCTAAAACGTGTCCGTCGACAACAATTTGTCTCCAACACGCCATTGAGATTATTTATAATACGCCATGCATCTAAAAACTCTCTAGACTGTACATCCCATCTCAACAGCCACCGGACCGCAAGGGCCGATCAAGCACTCAACTCAGAAACCCATGACTCGCTTTTTCAGAAATGCCCCGCCCGTTCAATTTTTCATTAACTCGCCATAAGCCTCTTCCTATCCGTGGGGGTATCCAAGAGTCACTAAACTGGCGTTTTCCCGTGAATACATCCTCTCCCCATTTCGAAAACGTGACTCCGTAGATGTCAATGCGATGTTTCCAGAACCGACAGAACGTCAATAACATCGCGAACCATAAAATATACATGACCGCCGCGGTGGATATACATCCGAAGGAGTTGCATTCCATTAGGATTACGGGTTCTCCGTTTGCATCTTCTGTCTCCGTGAGGACATCGAGCCATGGTAGCGCGGGCAGAAGTCGGAAAAAGGACCATGCCAGGGGCAGACGGATGAAGGTTCCATGCAGAAGGTAAAGGGGGAAGGAAATACTTCCAACGTATACGAGCTTGGGATTTGAGAAGAATCTTTTCAGTCCGGGAGAGAACATGATTGATAGGATTATACCGACTCCCGCGAAGGCTGCGATGGTTCTAGATGTATCGCCTAAGATCAGCAATGTAGGAGGATACGGACATACTTCCTTCGGTTGCAATATACTTCTGGAAAAATTCGTGCATGACCCGTGAATATTTGGCTCGATGAGGGCTCTCCGGAGGTTGTGTCCCGAGATAGAATGAACATGTGAATAACGTACCCATCCAGTACTTTTTAACGAGTCGTCGTAATCCGTGCGGAGGTGAGCCGACATCTATTGATGGGGCTTTATTATTGTTGTGGGCGATTTGAAGGAGGGTGACTTCCGCCAGCACTGCACCGCAGAGAAATAAGAACGGAGGGATGAACTCGCCAGACTTGAAGTAAAAGAAAGTCATTGAAAGGAGGATAAAGCGTCGCCAGATAGGTGTACAGTTCACTGATATCGATAATATCAGGTAGACCACCATAGCGCCCCTCATTTCCCAGCCCAAACTCCACAGATTCGCCTCATAATGATTATCTGATATTGCCCACGTATTAAACTGGCTGTCAGCTGGGGAAACAATGGGACATACGCACTGTGTGATGAGCGCCTTTATGGATGCACCGAACCCAGGAACTCGTTTTGGGGTCGTTCTTTCAAGCCAATTGCCCTCAAGCTCGACCGTCGGTGCTAGAGTAAATGCTCCCATTTGCGCCAGCGCCCATGCAAATATCGTCAGGAAAGTCGCGGGTAGCCCGATCCTGAGACACCGTCGAAAGGCGCTACTGGCGATCACCCTTCTCGCTTCATCGGCTTGTCCTGCGGTGGATAGCCGAATTGGCTTTATCGCGCATACATAGCCCGAGAGAATGAAGAATATGGATATCATGAACGGCCCGGAGGCGTGTAGTCGAAAGAACGGTAATTGGAAAAGATGGGGAGTCGCGTCGACCGCGTCTGCTGGACAGAGATAATTTGGAAGGAATGCTCGCACGCTGTGCGAGGTTACGACGCACAAGGAGGCGAGTCCGCGAATGCCCTGAACGGTGAGTGAGTTTTGCACAAATGGAAGTTAGTTACATCGGCCCACTCGACATCTCTTCGTGAACGCACAGCGGACATGAGCGACTGCAGACTGCTTCGCCCAGAGACCAACCTGTATCTCTTGCCCTGCCTTGTCTCGTGCGAAAGGCTGCAGCGGTCTGTTTCGGGATGCACGAGTTCATTTAAAGGAGGACGCCGTGGAGGCGTGTGCGCAGTGGGACCCGCGCGAAGGCTTTTGTTTATTCGCTGGAGCACATGATTTATGATTTACAGCTGAATGTGCTCCAAGCAGCCGCCTCTGAGACGAAGGAGCGACTGGCTGGTGTGAACCTAGTTCCACCCACGGCCCAATCGCCGCAGGACCCTTTCTAATCCAGACATCGTGGATGGATCGCGCGTCGTTGATTGGGACGAGGTTAAACCGCGGTGGCGGCAATCTGTGTCGGTTCTGGCACGGATCAGCGATCAGCGGTTCATTGGCATTGGCACGGATCACGCCACGGCCCCTTGCCGCTTTGTAAATCTATAAATCTCCGACAATCATCGCTAACACGTATTACGCTTGCGTACGTAACTTAATCGATCCCCCTGGCCATCTGCGTGGCCGCCTTAATCCGCGCTTGGTACCCGGAGCAAAGAGCGAACTCGCCCTTGCGCCGCTTGCCTTGTACTCTTTATTTTTCACCAGTCGGTACTTCCCACTGATCGCACGACACCATCAGAAGTCAGGCACAATCTGAAAGCGACTAGATAACTAGTAATAGACACTCATGAAGATGTGTGAGATGTGTGACTCGCTAAATTGTCGCACAAGTTAGGCACAGCGGGTCAGTGCGCGCAATAAAGCGCTAGCTCCCATCTGAGAAATGCGAAACTTTAAATAACATGCCAAGAACTTTCCAGTCACCCGTGCCTCGGAACGTCAAACCGACATCCTCTAAAACTGCGACAAATGTAATTTCAGAGACAAGTCAGGGTGAAATGAAGCGACCCAACCCCTAGTGTAGATCCGGGATCGTGCGTGGAGATCGGTGTCCTATTCGCCACAGATCCGGGCCGTTGGACGTCCTTATTCGTCAAAGAACCAACAGGTTCGATATGGGAAAGTATTTGAGCTTGCAAACGCCATCAAGTTCGTTAAACTCGAGGCTTCAATGAGCCAGGAGTTTTATTCATGCAAGTACATACCTATCTCAGCTAATCAACCAATGCTTCAGAATCAGGGGCAAAATTCAAACATCCATCCGTCTCACCCGGCGCGCAACAAGATCGAACCCCTCGCTGAGACGAGTATCAGTCTCCACGACAGTCAATCCCTTCCATTTTCTGCTCGCGGCTTTGATCCATCCACCATTCATACCTTTACACTCCTCGACTACCAAAAACTGCAATTTCTCCGCCTTCAGCGTCAACAGATCCTCGCAATCCAGGATCCAGGCTCTCATCCACAACACCTTGAGTTTCGGCAACTCCATTTGATCGAATATTCTCCCCAATTTGGGTTTCATTACAAAGAGCCTCCATCCCAATAAATCCTTGTCTTTTGCACCAAGGACTAAAATCTCCAGGGCAGGGAATTTCGCAATATACCGCGACAGTATCTTTGCGAAAGTCTGTTTCTTCGATTCGGTGTCAAGACCCACCAAACTCAGTCCCCGAAGAGTGTGAATGGGAGTAACATATTCATCTGCGTTACAGACAAGCTTCCAATTTTCAATCCTCAACATCTCCAACAGAGGGAAAAACTTGCCCAAATCGGCCAACACGCAAAACTTGACACTTTGCGATATCGACGACGAGATATGTAATACCCGCAAACTACAATTGACTTCCGGATTCAGATGATGGACCCTTGTACTCTCCCCCGCTCTCATCAAGTCCTTCAGAAACACGGTATACTCTTGTCCAAAAAACAACGTATTGGTCTGTATGGCCAACTTTTGCAGTCGCGGCGCCGTTGAGACAAGCGACGCGATATGTGAGATCCCGACTTTTGACGACGGATTCATCAGGATGATGGTCCGTGTCCATTTCCCCAAGAGTGATTCCATGGCCGACAAATTTGTGCGAGTAACTTCCTTTCCCGAGAGCTCGATCCGTCGAAGACGGCTTCGGAGTCGTTTGAGCGTGACTAAAAACCTGAGGAATTCGATGTTCTTGGTCGAGGAGGGGAAATACAGGGACTCGACTGCTTTGGCGGGGGTGTACTTTGTCAGGAAGGTGCTGAGTGGAGATAGGGTCTGTTGATATGGCATTCGCAAGTCCAAGTGTTTCCATAATGTGGGATGGTGCGCTAGACGAAGGAACTCTGAATTGATCGAAGTGAGAAACACGATCTGTTGCCGAATTGGCAAGTACGACAAAATCTGAAGTTGGATCTAACAAGATCAGTATGAGCGTTTCACACACAGATTGGGTAGTACTTCAGTAGGTAGACCACTGAATGTATTCGTAAAAGTACTTTGAATGTCGTCTCTATTCAGGATTCCCTTGTTTACCGCTCCAATCACCAGATCGCGTAACTTGTCTTCCGACTGAGCCGGGATATTTCGAATCCATGCCTGCGTCACCAGGGCCTCGACTTTCGCGCGTGACAGATTCTGGATTACACCAGTCAGTGGATCCACAGGACATTGGATCCGCGAAATGTCGGGATCAGACGGGAGCGTCGAGTCGAGAGATGCTTCCGCGGGAATTGATGAGCGCTTTCTGCGCGGAGATGTTTTTTGGTATAAAGTATATGCTGTAGCTGAGAAACGGGAATCGACTGACCCGATCAGAGAGCCTCCGGGGACGGGGTCTGGGTACAGGCGTTGACATGCGGATGGCATGGTGTGTGAAATGTAGATGTTTGCAATTGGGGAGACAAGATCTGCGGAATTGCTTGGAAATCTGCACCTCTCGTCAGATGCGCGACACCTACAACGAGGAAGCACGAAACAAACTTTACATTCTTACCACGACGAACGTCTGGGCCTCATTCTTATCTATCTCTGAATTGAGAATAGTCTCGTCCAAGAGCGTTATCGAAGGCCTATATCAAATGTGGGTCGCTGATATATTGATGGAAAGACAGTATTCTGTTCAGAGGTACTGTTTCTCTTAGAAAACAAGATCAATTCACTATGAACCAAAACGTATTGGACTTTCATTTGCTCATCTGACCCCATTGGAGCCGAGCCCCACCCGGGATATATGTCGTATGCCACAAGTTTCTGTTCAACCGCTATTATCGACGGGAGCAAAACAAATTCAAAATATCCAACGAGAAATCCCACCGAAAGTTTTGCTAGGAACGAATGAGATCCAGAGAGTATTCTCGCTGAGGCCGCCCTCTTGAGAAACGCAACGAATAAGGGAAGAAAAGGTTACAGCAATATTGCTAACGGAGGGACCCCAATCCGTACGGAGCGCAGCCGAGGCACCGCGAGGTCACATTCGGAGATCTGACGACTGCAGCCTTATCCGATGCTTTCGCTCACACAAGGTCATTATGACTATTTCCTTCACTATTCCTTGCTCCACAAAGCAGCTCCAAGTGCCTTAGATATCCTATATTCCTCAGGGTCTGAGAACACAGCTCTATTCCTACAAGCGACGCGCGTCGTTTCGAGACAAACAACGTTCGCTATCCGTATTGTAACAAAAGCTCAAAGATAACCGCATATTCAACAGTGGACACAATACTAAGTGCGTATTCTGTCTGTTGGCAACCTGTCAATACAATTCCCAGGGAATCCAGCGTTGTTTGACTATCGGCGGGATATTTCCACGAAGCCACAAAAAAGTCCCATGGCGGCGTTTCTCGGTATCACATTAGATATCAATCCGCAGCAACTTTGACCGGCCTTCAACAAAAAATCGTTTAGATCCAGCGATTTCCTCATATATCCCGATGAAGAGAAACCATCTTATCGTTTGCTCCCACAACTGAGCCGATTTGAAAACACTTCACTAACCTTTCATCTCGACGAGTTTGCACTATTCGAGACGGTAATTATTGCTTTGTCTTGATCGCTAGGATGTTATCCGATGTAAACTCATTGCATTCAATGCATGCTGGAATTGCGTCATTCGCAGGTTGTGCTCTCTTTTTCTTCTCCGGATTGCGCAGACATCTCGGCATGGCACACCGTAAGTTGTAGCCTTGATACTCATTCGGCAGGGAACGTGTTTGCATTTTTTCAATTCGGAATTGCATCTCCTCAGGATCCGATTTTCTTTATTGGATCCCGAGTCTGGCAGACGATCGGTAAGGAAGATTAAAGACAAAATTATGCGGAAACGAATTGACTCAGGTGATTTGCCAGATGTTTCTAGCAAACCCGAATTCATCAGACTTGATCATGAGTCCACGATTCAATTCCACATAGCCTGGAAGATAACGGTATTTCGGCATGATACGTACGAGTATTTGAACATATTCATCTGACACTTGAGATATTCTTCAGTATGAATCAGGATCTCGATTCGGCACACTAGGTTCGTGGAAAACATTACACTCTTTTTTCAGGCGGGACATGGCAAATTGTATTTGCAATGTATTGATGTATTTCAATCACAATGAAAAATCATGGTACTACACATTCGCAAACGAAGAGGTGGACATGGTCCGCTGTTGGCAGTAGAGAGGCGCGCGCATCCCTGCATATGCATAGACAGTCTCCTTGTCATGTTATCTAATTCACCTTGGCTCGAGTACGCGGATTCAACTGAGACCCACGTCACCGGAGGCAAAGCAGTTGAAGCAGCTGAGTGACGAGACAAAACCGACTCGGCATTGCGCGTGACTTGGGATGAGTGGGTTTGGACGTTTAGAGGATGGATTAGAATTAAATATTCGGGATCGTTGAACTTATGTCGATTGATTGAGGGAGGAGCAATGATAAGTTGTTGAAAGGGGCGGGGTGGCTTTTGCTGTGATAGGATCCGGATAGTCGGGTGTAGGCTAGGAACAGAAAGAGAAGCAATAACTTCTGAATTTGTGATGGTTAAATTGATCAGAAGAATCCAAGAAGAAGTCTAACGCCTGGCAATTCAGTTATAGAGACTAGAAATAATTGGGTAATTCCCGACTATCAAAGGTCTGTCTCAACGCTAATGCCATACAGGGAAAATTATCAAGGATCGCTGGAATGCCTGCGGGAACTAATCAGTTTCGCATAAAGGAAGGAGGAAAAAATTATACTATTGCGCGGGGTTTATTGTTTGTATTTTAGAATTAGCTTGTCTCCCACGAGTTAGAGCAACTGCCTTTCTCTGGATAGTCCCATGCATTTTGCTTTTTGATCAGAGCCTCAGATGGAAAGCCTCGTCAATCCCCCCGCTTAATTTTAGACGGACTCTTTGGACGGACTTGATCCGCCATCGGTTACACCGACACCGCACACGCAAAGCGGTAACATTACTTATAATACTATTGCGGGATATGGAGATGAGTTTGGATTGCGAAGATATGGATACCACGCACTCCGAAACTCTGCGCATTTGGGGCGCGATCGGCATGCCGCCGCATGAAAGTCAGCTGCGTGCCTTAGCAAAATCAAATCGCTATCGCCTTCCGTACACCCGCCAATCAACGCCATACATGGCTATCCGGACGAGGAACGCGCCTCGGGATTTCGGGTTTGCCCCGTCCGGTTCATGATCTTACAAAGAGCGTCATGGGGATTCTAGACACTTGTCTGATTGTTGCGAAACAAAGGTCGCATTTCCGGACGTTGCTGAACAGTTTCTACGACGAGGAGCTGCTCGTGAAACATCAAGATGGCCTTCAATTGGGCCGGAGTTCTTTGGAAGACTTGCCGACCCGACGCCCCAGGATCTGATCCTCGTCCGATTAAGGTAATAACACCGCCGCTGATTATTCAACAGGTTGGCGGACCGGGCGTTGTCGTGGCAGTGTGATTGGGCGCCGGCGCAACACCGGTCCGTGTTCCTAGGACCTAGGGCCAATTTGTAAGGCTCCGCGTGTCTATCCAGTGCTCCAACGGTACTCTTCCGTTGCGTTGCGTCTGGCGTTTCCTTGCCTCCAGCTTTAAAATACTGTGTCTAGTGTTTGTTACACAGCGGCCGCCGCTACAGGTGCGAGATGTCACTCATAAAACAGACGCAATTTACGCCGTTGATGCAATTCGAGAGTATCTCCGCAATCAACGAGATGGAAATACTGAGTGACTCGGGATCGACATTGAGTGCCTCTCCGGCGTCGTCGGGAAGCACAAGGAACGGCCCAAAGAGAGGACGTCCAAGGTTGACTGAGGATACCGAATTGGCGAAACAGGTACGCTTATATTCCCTCACATGCAAGAAGGAAATACTGATTATTAGAAACGACGGGCTCAGTTACGAGATGCGCAGCGCGGACTAAGGGAGCGGAAGAATAGGCATCTAGAGGAACTACAGGAGCGTGTCGCTGAATTAGAAAGAGAGAATGCTACACTGAAGAGTATTGTTGTCGCATAGGACCGACTGATGAACAGACAACGTCGAATTCTTGACCACCTTTACATATCCGGCAACGGAGAATCCGCAGCAATGGCTTGCAATGGACTTTACCGCCGGCTCCCTGGCTTCCCAAGACCCATATTTTGCACAGATATCCCTGAATTACGACTATGACAAGTTCGTCAATGGCTGTATCTCCCTCGTCATTCCCTTCTGATGAAAGTAGTGACACCCTTGGGCCTCCCCGATACGCTCGATGAACAGACCTTCGTCCGCACTCTCAATGCACTCTGCCTAACACACGGAATGCAACTCCTCATCCTCGATTCCCCGCACTCTCTCTCAGTCCAACGAAAATTCTGCAGACCCCTTAAAGTATCATCTCCCGCCGTTATTGCATCCCGTATTGCCGCCCGTTTGGTAGCCATGGTTCTCGACGCCAAGGTCCGCGGATGGGAACCGATGCCTTGGGTCGACTCAGATATTACACCATGGAGACTGTCGGACGACTTGTTAGAATTAACGCCGAGAGATATCTGGGGATTTCTGAAATCACATCCGAATTTCAGGGATGTTGATTTGAAGAGTTTTTATCAGAGTTTGGTGGACAAGAGCTTTTGTTCTGGGTCTGGACCGGTCCTTGCTCAGAAGGATGTTGAGAATGCGTTGATTAGTGTACTTTCTTCATATGACTAGAACTGATAATAGTCACTGAAGCCATCGTTGAGTATCCAGGTGTAGCAGTATATTATTTGGAGTTCAGGATGCGAACATTGAGGACATTTTCTATCTTTATCTTTTGGAGTCAGGGCTTTACGTATGGATCTAAGTCAATCATCTTACTATATTTGCGTCTATGTTTGAGGACCAGGCCAGAGTTAATAGTCATCAGATCAAGACTCCGTTTCATAAAATCGTCAAATATCGAAAATAAGCCCAGACAACCCAATAATCATTACAAACTAAAGTATGAAACTGTATGTACTTTTGTCAAAAGAGAAAGCTAACACCAGTTTTTTTTTTTTTAATTAATGCCGCAGTCCACTTGGATCAGCAGAAACACCTCCTCGCTGTTTTACGAAAGAAAGAAATTGACACCGATCCAACCCTTGATCATTAAAAGTCTCACCAAGTCCTTTTTCAATGTTCCTTCCTCCCTCAAGAGTCCTACCTTCACCCCTCTATGTCTCGCTTCCCATGTCACCAACCTAGAATAGCCAATTCACTGTCCCTGCCGTTCATTTTTGTCTAGCCAAGGCCTTCGCCGCAGCCTTCCGGGCACGGTTGTTTTCTTTCTTCTCAAGTTTCTTCTCAAGTTTTTCCTGTTCTTCCGGAGTAAGTGTATTTCGATGAAGGCTGAGGCGATGTCTGACCATATTACTTTTCGTGCTATGAGCTTTATCACAGTCTTGACACACGTACGGTTTCTCTCCCGAATGAACACGCAGGTGGGTCACCAAATTACTCGGCCTTGTAAAGGACATAGGACAGGTGTCGCAAGCGTATGGCCTCCTGGGTCGTGTTGGTCGTTGACGTTGTTGTGACGGTGTGGAGGGCAATTGGCTTGGAATGCCTCGGGCCATGACACTCGGCGAAGGAGGGCCCGTTGGGGGGGATCCCATGAATCTCACAGGTGGACGACGCCCTAAGCTCTGGGACAGTTGCTGCTGCGGCGAGTGCGAGGGTGCCTGGCCTTGAGTATAGGCTGGTCCTTGAACGGGCGAGGCCGGATTCAGATGCCGGTATCCAGGCTGAGGGTGAAGAGGCCCAGGCGAAGAGTGTACCTGCATGGCCGAAGTCGGATGCTGGTACCCAGGCTGAGGGTGAAGAGGCCCAGACGAAGAGCGTACCTGCATCATGGACGTTTCCGGATTAAACGAAAAGAAAGCTTCCATATATCCTGGTGAGGAATCCGGCGGGACACCAAGATATCTTGTATTCTCGTGAGGAGTTTCTGTAATCAGACTTGTTGGTTGACTGATTTCTGGAGAGTTCTCCATCTGACAGGCATGTCGTGGATGCACTGATCCAAGAACAAAAGGACTGGTACCTCCTTGTGAGTTCTGCATTTGATGGGCAGGTCGTGAATGCACTGGCCCAGGAACAGAAGGACTGGCACGTCCTTGAGAGTTCTGCATGTGATGGGCATGTTGTGGATGCACCAGTCCTGGAACAAAAGGACTGGTGCTTCCTTGAGAGTTCTGCATTTGATGGGCATGTTGTGGATGCACCAGTCCAGGAACAAAAGGAGTGGTGCTTCCTTGAGAGTTCTGCATTTGATGGACATGTTGTGGATGCATCGGTCCAGGAACAAAAGGACTGGCACTTCCACTCTGCATCTGCTGCTGGAAATGCTGCTCAAGGAAACGATGGTCCTGCGCAGTATACCCACTTGAGTTTGGGCCCTCCCAAGGCCAGAGTCCACTCTTAGTAAGGATCTGCTGGGGCCCCCTAGATCCAAAACCATTCTGGGAGTGCTGCTCTCCTTGCTGGTATTGATGCGCTTTATCCATCGCATGGTAATATGGAGACTGCGATCTCGAACGCTCGAGTCCTGAAGCTCTGTCATGAGTTGTTTGAGTCTCATTATGCTCTTCAGATGCTTCAAACGAGCGTTCGTTGGCTAGATCTGACAGTTGTTGCGAGGCCATCCTGGTCTCTCTTGTCGCTGAACTGACTCTCGGGGAACCATCTTGAAGAGACTTATCCGATTTCGGTTGAACCTTGGAATTCATAGGCATTTCGTTGAATCTCGGTGAGGTAGAAAAATAAGCAAAAAGAGGATTTTAAAACGGAGTAAAGAGATTTCAGGTAGGGGTGAAGAAATAGGTGAAATCAAATACCGCAGTGTAGTGTGACTGCGCCCAGTAAGTAGGATCAGATCCTCGTGCGCTAATCGATATCTGTGCCGTTCACCAGGCAGATCATCTGATTGGACTTTGATCGGAGTTGGTTTTTGACCGCAGACGTGAGTTAATGGCAGATGCAGAACGAGATAGCTGTTTGTAGGAAGGTCATCTTTAAATTGCCTACTTCGGTTAACCTGGGTAACTTGCAGAGGGCGCGCGCGTTTAATCACGAGCCTGTGTGCTTCTGAGACATTCGAGATCCACCGTCTTGATCCTCCTCCTTTGCACCTAAACCATGCCCGCATCCACCAAGGAGGAAGTCTCCCGTCCGGCTACTCCCGCCGTCCCTCCACCAACAGAATCATCGTCCCCTCCACCACTCGCAACTCAAAACCCCCCTTCCGGTTCCTTATGTCCCTCTTCCTCTAGCGCTAGCACCCATACCGTCGACTCGTCCAAAAAGCTTACTCTCCTGGATCAAGCCATACAAGACGACTGGACTACGTCTACGGAGTCAGATCTTTTGAATATCGAAGAGTTCAAGGAGAGGATGGCGAGAGCAAAACTATGGAGGGATGTCAAAAAAGAGTTGAAGGCTTATGTTGCGAAAGTTAAGAGTGAGAATATTTCGAGGAAGTTTGAAGTTGAAATAAAAGTCATTGGGCGGTAGGTCCTCTTGGGCGGTAAACCTGTCTTGGGACCGTCGCACAGGTATATTTATAGAGGTTGAGCAAGTGGTCGGAGGTTGAAGTATTGTTTTCGGCAAGCGGACGGGGTTGTAAGAATATTGTATTATTATCTACTGTTACTGAGTAGAAATATATGCATTCGTAGGCTAGTTCCATGAATTGTTGGTTGGTTCATTGCATTGTCATTGCCCGGGAGAAGAGTTGTGTGAGCCGATCGACGGAGGGCAGTTGATTTGCGGAGGGTTCTTGTGCTGAGGTGAAGAGCGTGTTAATGTCGATATGGGTCGATGTCTGAGGTGCGGGTGTCATTGTCGAGTGAGGAAGCTGTGACTGCGAGTTTAGTCTGCATTTGTTAGCAAATGGAGTCAATAGAAAGGGCAAGTACTGATTAAGCACGTTGAATATTCGTGGCCGGTCATCGACTTCGTATAACCATAATCCAAATACCTCTACATATTAGTCCCCAGAACCTACAGAGCATGAAATCATTGAAGGAGAGCCCAGGCAAAGGATTCAGGGGAACGTACCTCCCGTCAGACTACGTGTAATGATATATTGATCGTCCAAGACGATATCGCCGCCATTGATCTCGCCCCAAAAATTCTCCAAGTTCAGTCTGTTGAGGACGGAAAAGCCATACTCTCCGCCCTGTCGCTCGCCCTGCTCCGTCTGCACCGTATGCTGTCGCTGCGTATAAATAAACAGAGTTCCCTCGTAGCCGGCTTTGGTCCATGACTGGGAGGCCGTGGAGAAGGTGTAGATGACGCAGTAGGACGATTTGTCTATGAGGGACAGGATGTTGCTGTTATGGCGGGTCAGAACGCGCAGGTTGAGGTCCGGGATGTCGTCCATGTTGTCCAAGGGGCGCTCATGCGGCGAGGCGTGGGCACCGAAAAGGGAGTCGTGGTGAGCCGTGAGCGTCGTCGGTGAGGAAGAGTGATGGACTGTTTGGGAATTGCCGTTTTGGGGAGGATTGAGTCAGCACAACTTCAGATGAATCTCTCTCTTCAGTTGCGCTGCACTTAGTCACTACTCGTCCCCGAAGTAATTAATAAAATTCTTGTCCAAGTTTATAAAAACTTCCTCTCAATTATTTATTCAATAAGCGAACAGATGTACCGTCTCCTCAGAATAGAGCACATCATAGACATAGACGGATGACACAAGATGGACGCAGATCTGACACTCAGACACTCACCATGAAATCTCCCCACGAAAGCAACACACAACACAAATGCCTCCACATGCTGTCTCCTTCCTGCACACAACACCGCCCAAGCTGCTCGGCCCCCACGCCATGCTCCCGCGCTCAGTAGATACAGAAGCACCCTCTCCCCGTCGCGGCTTCTTCGGCACTCTCTTCCGCTCCCTCGGGAGCCTCGCCATCGTCGAAGCAATCCTGAGCAACATAATCAAGGGCTGGGCCTTCATCCACCCCCGTCACCAACGGAACCTGGCCCTCGCGCAACACGCCGTCAACGTCGAATGGTGGGAGTACCATTCCTCGGAGTGGGAAGAGAAAGTCCGGCGAGCAGAGTTCCAGGCTTTGACAACCTATGCGGAAAAGAAACCGGTCGGGTACAGTATCATGTTACCTTTGAAATGCAAAATGGGGAGTGTTGAGAGGAGGTTGTATAATGGGATATTGAGAAAGGTGAATAAGAAGTTTTACGAGGAGTATAAGGATGTTTTGGGAGAGGCTATGGGGGAGGAGGAGTTGCAGAAGTTAATGGAAGGGCCGCCAGAGGAAGCCTCCGAGACAGAGAGTGAATAGAAGAGAGTGTTACGAGTGAGCGCTCCTTTGCAAGGCTAGCCGGGCCAGAGAAACCTTTTCCAACTTACATCATCTTATCCGTGAAGCCTGAGATGAAGAACCAAAACAGCTGATCTTGTTTATAGTTACTCAGAGTAAGTGTGCTCTGTAAATTCCCGGTGACCAGGGGAGAGCACTCAAAAAGCACAATAATTAAGTGAAGCAATTCGGAATTGTAGAATTAAGACGTTGATAAGTTTCAGCCGACAATATAGGCACGAGATCTGACAAATATCATTTTCCAATATTGATTCCAAAGGTTCCAAAGGAGAGCTTACGACTTCTTCACCAACCTTTTCTTCCCCAAATCCCATGCCCTATCCTCCGCAGCCCTCCAACTGACCCCCTCACCCAACCCCTTGGCCAATCCCTTCCAAAAAGCCTCCCTGCCCCCATGATAAGCTTTCTCCAATTTCTCATCCATATCATCATCCCAAACAGTCGCCTTGGACGAAAGCATCGCATAGCGACGACGACAACTAGTCCTTGGGATATTGAGGAATTGCGCGATTTGGGTCCAGGTTTGCCCTTGAGATTTGAAGCCCAGGAGGACTTGGTCGTCATCTGACGACCACTTGCGTTCTGCCTTGGAGATGGATTTGCACGGAGAAGGGAAGGACTATAATCAGTGGGGAAATAGATGAGGCATACGTCTTCTTGCTTGGCAATTTTCGCCATGGTCGTGATTTGCGAACGGTGTGTGAGAGGTGACTTGTGGGGAGGATAGTGGACGGACACGCAAATATATCTGAAACGTGGTGACCCCTGGTCACAAGGCAAGGTAGTTGACACGCGTGGCTTCACCGTTGCACCAACAGTGAATATAAATATATACAAGTGACACAAGAGACGTAGTTACATTAGTTTGTTAGCACAAAGTGCATTATATATCAGATGATGCTGTTTTCCACTACTGTATCCTGGTATAAGCCGTCCCCTGAGCCTTCTGCCTCTCCCTCAACGTATTAGTCTTCTCCAAATCTCCGACCACACTCCCACTAACCTGCGCCTTACTCTGCTCCTGCACCTTCTGCAAATACTTGCCCCGCTTCATCGTCCCACTGCCCTTGCCATGGAACGTATGACTCAACTTTTTGAACGCATCCTTTGGCGTCATCTCATGTCCAAATTCATCCCGATACTCCAATTCAACATTAAATTTGATTTCACTAAATTCGTCCATCCTCCGTCTCGCTTCCTCTTTCTCGCGTCGTTGGTTTTGTTGTTCCCGGTGTTGTTCCCGTTCACGTTGAGACATACGATTCCAGCGCTCGTTTTGGCGTTCGAGCTCGCGCTGTTTGCGGGCTTCGAGCTCGAGTTCGATCTGACGCTGGCGTTGGCGAGATAGGATTTCTTCCCGTTTTTGGAGATCCACCATGCTGAAGTTGGATGAGGGGTTGTGGTCGGTTAAATCGCCTTTGCGTTTCAAGGCAGCGAGAGTGGCGGCGACGCTACTTCCAACGACGGGCTCGTCGTCTAAGACCGCCAGGGGAGTTTCGTTGACTGATCCGGGTAATTGTTCATCAGGCATTTCTGTATCGCCGTTTTCAACTACGACAGTTGCATCGGGGTCGATATCCATTGTTGTTTCTGACCGTCGGCGAGATCTTGTTTCTGATTCGTCTTGTTGAGTCATTTCAATACCACGAACGAATTCACTGGTATCATCGATGACTAGTCCGCCGTCCGGAAGGGCTGTCTCGTCTTCTTCCATTTCTTGTCGGATGTTACGCATGATATCCTCTGGTCTCGTGTATTTGCGCTTCTTTTGTTGTTGTCGTCGACGCTGAGCGAGTATCTCCTGTAACTCTTCATCATCACCGAAACCAGAATCCTCATTGTAACTCCGCTTCACTGATGTGATTGAAATAGATGGCGCAGATTCATCATTCATTGCTTCGGGATCAGCCGCCGGCAGCAATCCCTCATCGTCCACCAGTGCAGAGATCTTCGTACTTCTCGCCTTCTTCTTCTTGGGTTTCTTGATCTTGATAGTCGATGGATCCATATAATCTGAGGCGATCTCCATAGGTCGATCGTATTCCAAGGATATCGCAGTAAGATTACTCGATGTGTCCAGCCGATTCTTCGCTTTCTGCGTACTAGCAGCATCCTTCCCTCTCCCCAGGACGAAAGCCTTCTTCTTCGGACCACCATCAATATCCTCATCATACTTTGACAGTAATTTCTTCTCGCCTGTACCCTCATCATACTCCTCTGCATAAGGATCATACTTTGGCTTCCTTATCTTGTTATCCAGATTATCCTTTAACCGTTCCTTCTCTGCCAGAGAAGTCGAGATCAATTCATCCCCCTCGTCATCGTCATCAAGCACTCCGCGATCCTTAATTGTCAAGATCATTCCCTCACCCTCCTCAATGTCCCCAAAGTCATGTCCAACTTTTAGACCCTCCAAGTCCTGCTCAGTGTACTCCTCTTGGAACATTTTATCCTGACTCTCCAGCTCTCTCGCTCGCTGTTCCGCCATCTCCTTCTCCCGCCGTTTAGTCTTTTTGATCCAGCTTTTCAGATCCTCCTCTTCGGCCTCTGGCTCCGCCAATGTCTTGCCTACAAGTTTCTCATTCAACGCCTTGCGATCGCGGGCTTTTTTAAGCCGTAAGCGTAGGGCATCTTCTTCCGCTTTTTTGGCTTGTTCGGCACGCAGGGATTGGAGGTTTTCGAAGGCGATGCGTTCTTCGTCATCGACGGCGGGAGAGTCAGTGGTGGTATCGCCGGCGGGTTTATCTTCCAACGGCTTTAGACCGAGAGAGATTCGGATTCTGTTTGTTTCTGCGAGCGAAATGCTTTCTGCGTCGGCCATCTTGCTTGCGGAGGAGTCTGGGATTCTCGTCAACAACTCCGACGCATTAATTCCAATAAAGCCGAAGAAGGCAGCAGAAACTTGCGGGACCGGCTCTCCGGGTTACTGTCTTACCTCAAGATCTTGTACCATGGTGATGTTCCTGGCAAAAACTTCGTCGCAGATCCTATTCTCATTGTCTTCCTTGCAATGAAATTGGACACGAGCCACCTGCGCTACCTTTCCGACAATGACTTCCGCGTCCTCACAGCTGTATTACCCCGTAATCTCTTGAAGCTTGTCTTACAGCAGGTTGAAATGGGAAGTAAAAACCATCTTGTTGTGCCTACTCCCTTAATCACTCAAATTGCAAAGCTGCGCTCCGGAAGTGCTTCCAACTCAATTTCCAATCTCGCAAAAGCAGGCTTAATATCTCGTCTCCGAAATGCAAAATGTAGTATACCTTTCCATAGCCCCCTTTTTTAGGGCCTTTCCGCTTTACTTTTCCGGGACTGACTTGTCTAGACGATGGCTATCGGTTAAGTTACAGCGGGTACGATTACCTCGCATTGAAGACATTCTCGAAAAGGAGCGTGGTCTATGCGGTTGGCCCACAAGTGGGCACTGGAAAAGAAAGCGATGTCTTTACCTGTACCGGCGACGACGAAAGCGGAAAGAAGCTGATCCTCAAAATCCATCGGTATGTTAGATTTGGAAGTAGCAATGCTGATGATATAGGCTAGGGAGAATTAGTTTCCGGACAGTGAAGCAGAATCGGGATTACTTGCAGGGTAGGAAAAGCGCTAGTTGGATGTTCCTTTCACGACTCGCTGCGGAGAAAGAATTTGAGTTTATGAAGGTAAATTTTACATGGGCGGAAGAGGTTGTTAATGGATAGATACTGTATGAGAATGGCTTTCCTGTACCGGAACCTATCGATCAGAATCGACATCAAGTAGTCATGGAATTCATCGACGCATTCCCACTGTACATCCCCCTCCCGCATTCTCTCCTCAGCCTCTGACATCTAGTCGTCAAATCGAAGAAGTAGGCGATCCCGCTGCGTTATACTCCACCCTAATGCAACTAATCTTGCGACTAGCCTCACAAGGGCTCATCCACGGCGACTACAACGAATTCAATATCCTAATCTACGAAGACGGTCGACCCATCCTCATCGACTTTCCGCAGATGATTTCCATTGACCATCCTAATGCGAAGGACTACTTTGATCGGGATGTCGAATGTATCAAAACGTTTTTTAAGAGGAAGTTTCGGTTTGAGGCGGATGAGGCACCGAGTTGGGACGACGTGGAAAGGGTGGGGAGGCTGGATTTCGAGGTTCAGGCTAGTGGGTTTGGGGGGAAGTTGAATAAGGATATGGATGAGTTTCATCGGGAGGTCAGTGTTGCTACGGATAACTATCGGCTTGGGAAGAAGAACGAGAAAGAGGGGAGCGATGAAGAAGATGGTGGAGAAGAGGAGGAGGATGATGATGAGGAGACTGAGGATGGAAATGAAGATGAAGATGACGAAGATGCACAGGCGGAAGATGAGACAGAAAGGTGAGAAAGATGGGGAAAGTGCTCGGCGCCAAAATCGATGAAGTCTGTATCGATTTACCGAGGCTTATTTCGTCCAAGACAAACCAGAATCCTCCGTCCGTCCATGGTTCTCCTTAATCGATACAAACGTACAAGTTTCGATTATCACCAGAGGAACATGACATATCATGTATGAGACCGCATAAGATAATGATTCGAGTAACGACGATCACAACAGTCGAGTCAACCGATCAATCATCAGAATGATCAGATCCGCATGGCTATCTTTTGTCCCTCAACACTGGCTATCTTTTGTCCCTCAACACTGGCTATCTTTTGTCCCTCAACACTATACAATATATTTTGCGGCAACTTCTTCACCAAAATCGCCTCACCACTTCCATTACATCCATCTCAAAGCCTTCACCAGCATCAAATACTTTCTTCAGGCACACACAGGCTGTTCAGGCACACGATCATTCGATTTACAAGTCAAATCACAGGATCAAATCACACAGAATGTCAGATCAGAACGAGCAACTCCCAAAGAGTCTAGATTTCGACAGGCCGGGACTTTCTGTCGATACGGGTTTACAAGATCCTTCCCACGAGAGCAAATTCAACACCCTTCTCGATGCTATGGAGGAAAGCGACCGTTTGGACCGTTTGCTCGGTAACAGAAGGTCATCTCTCGAAAGGGAATCTGAAACCCCGTCGAGCGTAATTTCTCAATTTTCGAGCTCGACTTCTGGGGAGCCACCGCTGGGAAATGACTGGCCTTATCAAGATCCTAGCTCTTCGTCTCCACCCGAGAGTTCTTGGCCCCTCCAGGCTCAAGGGTCCCATACATCAGATGAATTCCGGGTCTGGTTGACATCTGACCCGATCGATCCAAGTTTGATCGAATCGTACAACGGGGTATTGGCACCCCAGCTTGCTCACGGATCATCACTCCAAACCGCGGCTGAAGAGCCTCGCTCCACACAAGTGTCGCCTAGAGCACCATCTTCTGCAACCCAAAGAACCAACCGCAGCGCCTCTTCCTCGGCCTCCAGAAGGCGCGAAGCTAATAGACCCGCTCCCTATTCAACCGACTCATCGCCCTCAAGCGGACAGCCTGGCCTGCTCTCCGAAGCAGCCGGCTTGGATCGCACAACAGGGTTGCTAACCCTCGTCGGGACGTATCCCCCCGTCATGCGCGGTAAAGTGTTCACATGCCCCCACCCCGACTGCCGGCTCACTGGCCAGTCCTGGACGACTCAAAATGGGTATAAATATCACTTAAACGAAGCGTGTCCTCAGAATCCCCTGAGCAAGAAGAGCTTACGACTTGCGAGTGGAGAACCGGTCCGCAACTCGAATACTGACGGAGTGACTTTTACGTGTGAGGACTGCGGTGGGGTGTTTAGGAGCGGGAATGGCTTTCGATTGCATAGGACCAAGAATGAAG
>Ga0302325_10010159_pt1 | contig 20444 bp, 16 predicted proteins | sample Palsa_T0_2_FD_201948 | JGI IMG/M metagenome (GOLD analysis project Ga0302325, IMG submission 201948) | Peat permafrost microbial communities from Stordalen Mire near Abisko, Sweden - Palsa_T0_2 | ecosystem: Environmental > Terrestrial > Soil > Palsa > Peat permafrost | place: Sweden: Abisko...
CTCATCAACTCAAACACGATGACAATTCACTGATTCCAGAATTCGTTCTGACTAAGACGTTTTGCCCTTGCAGCCGGCGTGTTGGCACGAACAATCGATGTCCGGCGTCTTCTCCATAGCCGCGCATTCGGTGCTGCAGTACTTGCCCGAGGTTGTCGGGCACGAACAAACGGGGTGTGCGCATTTCTCAGCTTTCGCAGTCGCCATCTTTTTCTCCTAGCTTCCAACTAGCTTCTGATTGTCAGACAATGATCCAGGATGTCGTCTTAGAGATTGGGAATGGCCGTTTCTGTCCAATAAGAGACATGTTTTCACTTTGGGTTCAGCCGAGTTTGAGACTCGGCCGCGTGGATCGTAATAGCTCGGCTATCCTGGCCGGTCTTGTCGATTCTTCGAGAATAATGAGATGTGGTCGCCATCGGGCTTGAGGCTCCTTCGAATCGCAAGAACATTAGTGCAAGTCCGGAACCAATGCGGCACAAATCGCGGAACCGGTATGCACCTTACTTCTCAACGAGCTTCAATCGGCAAAAGTGATGAGCAATGAGAAACGTGCAAAAAGCGAACGCCGCGTGTGAAGAAAAATGGCACGCGCCGTTTCTAATGCCTGGCGATCAGGAGGTTTGCGTACGTCTCCTCATGTCGCCTAATACCAGCAGTATGAAGAGAGATCTCAACTAGACGCGCACAAGTCGTTCCACAGGAATGTGGCTAGAGAAGCTGGACGCGGTCTGGCACTGCGATTGCAACAACGCCTCCAGGATTCCGCACGCGGGGATTCTCAGCGAAGAATGGCCGAAACGAGGGCTCCTGAGACCACGCATGTTCTCGAAAGCCTTACGTCAAGATCAGATAGAGAACGCTGGACTAGTCCTTCGGCAGCGACTAGACACAACTAAACCAGCCGAGTGGACGACCGGTCGGAAAATGAACCATGAATACGATGTTGAACACGACGATTCTGCTGCTGAGTTCCGAGCCGGTTGTGCGCTCAGTTATTCAGGAAGCACTAGAGCGCCAGGGGTATTCGGTTTTGGCGGCAGGTGATTTGGGAATTGCCGTCGACTACCTAGAGAAGTGCACACCAGATCTGTTAATAATCCGCTCCTATGTTGAGGGCATTCCCGGCTATGACGCCGCGATTTTTCTGCGCAACAAGTGCCGGGGGCTACGCGTTTTGATGGTGGGTGGTCTCATCGACGATGATCGACTTAAATATCGGATGACGGTCGAAGGTTTTGAAGTTTTTCCGAAGCCGTTTACCGCGACTGCGCTTCTCGAGAAAGTAAAAGATGCGCTTCATAAAGTTCACTGACGAGCATGACGAACTCCCTGCGGCGGGTATCTCCACCAGCGGTCGTGGGGGCCAGGCTCCCCGTGCGGTCATGCCGAAGTCGCCGTCAGGCATGCTGAGCATATGAAACAGTTTAATCGTTAGGGCCGTGTAACAGTTGAAGTTGGGGACTCTGCTTGACGGTCTGAGACCGATCGCGAGTACCCAAGGAGAATATGAAATGTCCCCACAGGATTCAGTTGTCGCGGTGTATCGGACGCATACGGAAGCGGATCAAGCGGTGAAAGAGCTTCAACGCGGCGGAGTCGACATGCACAAGTTGTCGATCGTCGGGAAGGGGTATCACACTGATGAGCATGCCGTGGGCTACTACAATACCGGCGACCGCATGAAGTATTGGGGCAAGGTGGGCGCATTCTGGGGAGGCTTCTGGGGGCTCTTGTTCGGCTCTGCTTTTTTTATGATTCCGGGTCTCGGCCCAATCTTAGCGGCGGGACCGGTGGTGGCATGGATCGTGGGAGCGTTGGAGAGCGCAGCGGTTGTGGGAGGAGTAGGCGCAATTGGAGCAGGTCTCTACAGCATAGGAATTCCCAAGGACAGCGTTATGAAGTACGAAGCAGCGCTCAAGACAGATCAGTTCCTCCTGATCGTCCATGGGACGGCCGCCGAGGTCGCTACAGCAAAGGATATTATCGAAAGTACGCATCCGGCCCAATGCTCGTCGCATCCAGGCAAAGCGGTGGCAGCGGCAGCAGTTTAGCGTTCCTCCAACTGGCAAGGACGAGGATGTTTGGACCTGCCTCGGCCGTCGGTGCGGGTCTTAAGCGAATTCTAGCGGTAGCATCGTGTAGGTTAGAGGGTTGCAAATCCAATCTTCGGCATCGCCGGGGGCCATAGTTCTTCCAACTGCCACCTCTGCACCTCTAGCACGATCTCAGTGGGTAGGCAAAAAGTGTTGTTCGCTCGAGAACACCGCGCTATTTCAGTCCGAGATTCGCGAGCCGCCACGATACCTGTAACTCGCCGTGTGCATCGCAACATTTAGTGAGATGGCCAGCAACGACAGAGGAGATTTAAGAACATGATCATTTTCGCACGTGCCGCCGGGTCCTCAACGTGTAAATGGGGGACGCAGATTTCGGTTTCCTTTTTGTCGCTGGCCCTATTGTTTGCAACGTGCCCTCAGAGCCTGTCGGCCTATCCCAGCGCGCAAGCGCCCGCGGCGCCGGCGCCGGCGTATGCCCAACAGAGTCCCGAGGAATTGCAACGGTTGGCAGCGCCGATTGCTCTGTATCCGGATTCGCTGGTGGCGCAGATCCTGGCGGCATCTACGTTTCCCGAGCAAGTCGTCGAGGCCGACAGATGGGTGCAAGGGCATCCTGAATTGAAGGCCGACGCTTTGGGTAAAGCTGTGGGTCAACAGCCGTGGGATCCGAGCGTGAAGGCGCTCACCGCATTTCCAACGGTTCTTGGAAATATGGACAAGAACCTATCGTGGACCTCATCTCTAGGCGATGCTTACTACAATCAACAGGGCGATGTGATGGATGCGGTGCAGGTCATGCGCCAGAAGGCGGAACAAGCAGGCAGTCTGAAGTCCACTCCGCAGCAAACAGTGGAAAATCAAGGCTCCGCAATCGAGATCGTGCCCGCAAACCCAGAGGTGGTCTATGTTCCCGCGTACGATCCTTGGGATATATACGGGTACCCGGTCGCGGCATGGCCGGGATGGTATCCCTATCCTGGAATCTGGTTTGACGGCCCGTACATGTCGTTCGGGCTCGGTTTCGGCATTGGCTTCTTCGGCGGTTTTGGATGGGGATGGGGTAATTGGGGCTTTGACTGGCACAACCGATATGCGATGTATGGCCACGGCAGATACTTCTCTCGGAGCAACACGTTCTACAACCGGGGCAATTACTATCGAGGAGGAGCCGGAGTTCGTGGTGGAGCTTACGCCGGACGCGGCGGAGTTTACAACCGTCCCGGCGCAGTGAACCGGCCCTTCAACGGAAACACCCGGGCGGCTCGCGGATACGCTGAACCCCGCGGTCAGAGGGGCATCCACTCGGGAGCTTTCAGCGGTTATGGCCATGGCGGACAGGCAAGGAGCTTTTCTTCACGCGGAAGCGCCAGCTTCGGTGGCGGAGGATTTCACGGTGGGGGAGGCTTTCACGGCGGCGGTGGCGGCGGGCATCGGTAATCGAAGTTTGGTTATGTTCCGGTTCGATCGTAAAATTTGGGAATGGAGAACATCTATATGCGCCGAGCAAAGTTGAAGTTCGACACATTTCATTGGGCAAAAGTTCCTAAATTAGCGGCCGTCGCCATGCTTATGACTGTGTGCTTTCCCATCCGTTCGATGGCCCAACAACAGGGCCAGAGGACATTTTCATCCGCGGAGGATGCGGCCAACGCACTCGTCGCGGCAGCGCAGAGTAACGACGAAAGACCGATGCTCGACATCCTCGGGCCAGATGGAAAGCAAATCGTATCGTCGGGAGACGACACGGAGGACGCCCAGAACCGTGCTAATTTCGTCCAGAAATATCAGGAGATGCACCGCCTAGTAAAAGAACCGGATGGAACCACGAGCCTGTATATTGGTGCGGAGAATTGGCCCACGCCTATACCGTTGGTAAACAAGGGCAATTCTTGGTATTTCGACACCGAGGCGGGCAAGAAAGAAATTTTATACCGGCGAATCGGCGAGAACGAAATATCGACCATTCGAGTTTGCCAGGAGCTGGTGGCCGCAGAAAGGGAATACCACTCCGCTCACCAGAACCAATATGCCGAGAAACTCTTCAGCGATGAAGGGCAACGTAATGGCCTTTATTGGAAGGCTGCCGATGGCGAACCCCAGAGCCCCATTGGGCCGCTGGTGGCGTCTGCAGTCGCTCAGGGTTATGCCACAGGTACAAACGGCGTTTCGACTCCGTACCGCGGTTACTATTACCGCGTCCTGACCCGTCAGGGCGCTAACGGCGCCGGCGGCAAGAAGAACTATATTGTGAACGGCGAGATGACCGAGGGATTCGCTTTCGTCGCCTATCCGGCGGAATATCCGTCGTCCGGGGTGATGACTTTCCTGGTTGACAATGATGGGGTGGTGTATCAGAAGGATCTAGGCAAGAGGACCGAGGCCCTCGCCAAAGCCATGAAGGAATACAACCCAACCTCCGGTTGGCAAAAAACTGAGGACGAACCGGTGGAGAGTGCTGGCGAGAAGAGTCCTAAATAAAAGGAGTTTTTGCGGCTTCAGGGACTCGGGGAGGCTACCCCACTTTCGATGCCTCACTGGCCGCAAGAAAGCGAACCGCCGAATCAACGAGGGGATGGTCGTGCGCACCCTATCCATCCCGTCCGACTCCCCGAACCATTTCCTTAAAGGCAGTTTCATGAAACAAATGGTAACGACGGGCCTACTTCTGATTTCTTCGGGCATCCTCACATCCGCAAATGCACCGGCGAAGCCCACAAACGAATACAGCATTGATATCCTCCGGAGCAAAATTGAATTTTTCGTGGCCTCTTCGGCGGGAGACGTCAATGGCACATTCAAGTCCTGGAAAGGAAGCTTTGGCGTCGGCACTCCGGGCGTTCCCGAAAGCGCGACGCTAAAGCTGGAAATCTCAGCTCCTAGCATGACGACGGGAAGCGACATCAAAGACAAGATGGTAAAAGGAAGAGATTTCTTTTATGTGCAAAGTTACCCGACAATCGATTTCGTTTCCACCAAGGTAATCCCATCTAGCGATCCCAATAAGTTCCGCGCGCAGGGTAATTTCACGCTCCGAGGTGTCACCAAGCCCGTCGCCCTTCGCGTGAATCTTAATCCCAACAGCAAGGGGGGTGGCCGAATTTACGCGACCCTATCTTTCGACCGGCGGAATTTTGGGATGACAAAGAATGTGCCGTTCGTTCGGGTAAGTGATTCCGTAAGAGTTCGGTTGGACCTTTTTATCGTAGCGAAACCGGTAGCAGCCGGGGCCGGCCCGTAGTTTGGAAGTCCCGCTTGCGGTTCAATGTAAAATGTCGGCGACGTGCGGAGTCTCCTGCGTCTTTGTTTACCCTCCTTCGCTGATTTTGTGTTCTTCCATTTTGTTGTACAAGAGACGGCGATTGATCTGCAGGCGATTCGCAGCCTCGGTCTTGTTGCCTCCAGCTTCGCGCAGCGCCTTCTCAACCAGACGCCTTTCCAGTTCCGCAAGAGCCTTGTGAAAGGGAAGGGAAAGCAGTTCCAGGTCACTACCGTTTGAATTGCTAAAGCGTGAGTCTCCAACCGTTGTTGGAAAATGATTGGACATCACCACGCGGCCACGCGACATTAGAACCGCTCGCTCAACCATGTTCTCAAGCTCCCTTACGTTACCGGGGAAGGGATAAGTCTGCAGCATCAATATTGAGTCATCCGAAAAGCCAACCGACGGAAAATTGTTCTTCTGGCTGTAGATTCGGAGGAAATGCTCGGCTAACAAAACGATATCCGATCTGCGTTCTCGAAGAGGCGGCACGGAAATTCGGACGACATTCAAACGATATAGCAGATCTTCTCGAAATAACTGGTCGCGAACGCACGCTTCCAGATCTCGATTTGTCGCTGCCAAAACTCGAAAATCCACCGCAATTGTCTCGGTGCCTCCTAGTCGCTCAAACGTGTGGCCCTGCAGGACCCGAAGCAGTTTTACCTGAAGATTCGGTGGCAATTCAGCAATTTCGTCAAGAAATACCGTGCCGCCTTCGGCCCTTTCAAATCGACCCGCTTTCCTTCCCACCGCACCGGTGAACGCACCCCGTTCATGTCCGAACAATTCGGATTCCAGAAGGCTTTCTGGAATGGCCGCGCAGTTAACAACTATAAAAGGCTTCCCTTTTCGCCGGCTGTAATTGTGAATAGCTTCGGCGACAAGCTCCTTGCCCGTGCCCGACTCTCCGCAAATCAGGACTGTCGAATCCGTTTCCGCGACTTTCCCGATCATTTTGCATACATCCATCATCGCGCCGCTCGAGCCAACCAGCCGGCCCACCAGCGGAGTATTCGTTCCAGCGACATGAGCTTTCAATTCCGTTAGTTCGCGATTCAGCGAAGCATGGGCAAGCGCTCGTCTCGCCGTTAGCGCGATCGCTTCAAGATCGAACGGTTTGGTTACGAAATCGTACGCGCCAAGGCGCACCGCTTCGATAGCGCTGTGGCTTGATCCAAAAGCAGTGATGACGATGACCGGAATCGATGCCAGTCTTGGGTCATTTCCCACATGCCGGAGCAACTGCTCTCCGCCCACTTTGGGCATCTTCCAGTCACTAAAAATCAGGTCGGGAGTCGCATCCCGCAGTAGTTCCAGTGCGTCCGTGCCATCCGCAGCTTCGAGCGTAGCGTACCCCCGTTTTCGGAGGATTTCGGCCAGGGTCTTCCTGAGGTTTATCTCATCATCGATTATAAGAATCGTCTCGCTCATTGCTTTCGTCGCTCACACCGGCTGCCTGACGAGTTCCCGGTTTCGAGCTGGAAGAATGACCCGCACAGTTGTCCCGCAACCTTCGGCGCTCGCAACGTTGATCTCTCCACCGTGTGCCTGGACAAGTTCGTGACAAATCGAGAGCCCAAGGCCGGTTCCGGTCGCCTTGGTCGTGAAGAACGGATCGAATATTCGGCTGATCGCATCGGAACTTATACCTTCGCCGGTGTCATTAAACTCCACACAGACTTCGGTTGACTCCGGCGTTCTCGCCTCTGTGACGACATGGACGCACAACGTTCCACCCGAGTCAGACATGGCGTCAATAGCGTTCTGAATTATATTATCAAACACCTGCGCCATCCGATTCTGATCCGCAAGCACGAGCCCGGAACCCTCAGACAATTTAGCAATGACCTTTACATTGCGTTGTCTAGCCAGGTCGGCAAAATTTCCCAGCCTTTGCTCTACGAGCCGGCCCAAGTTGATAGGTTCTGTCTGAAGACGTACTGGCCTGGAAAAACTCAGCAGCCGGTTCACCATTCCGTTCAGCCGCTCCACCTCTTGCAGCGCGATCGCACATGACTCCATGACATCGGAGTTAGCCGAATCTTGTTCGCACATTTGCAAACGTAGGCGGATCGTCGCGAGCGGATTGCGGACCTCGTGCGCTACTCCCGCGATCAGTCTCCCTAACGCCGCAAGACGTTCGGCATGGCGCAACCGGTCCTCAATTCGCTTCTCGCTCTCGATCTTATCCTTCAACGCCATTCCTAAACGATTGATGGCCCGCGCAATGTGGCGGATTTCGTCGGGGTCGGCCTCCACAGGAATTTCCGATGCCAGGTTTTGCTCCAAGTTTTTCAGCCCGTCTTCGATCTTGCGGACACCATTCTGCAATCCGCGAACAACGAGCAAAGTGAGAAGGACGCAAGCAAGGGCCGCGATCCCGAGCCCGACAGCAAAGAGATAGGTGCGAAAACGATTAGCCCCAGGAAGGCCTTTCAGCCGCATCATGGTCCATGCGCTTCCCACGTAATGCTGCCCATCGCGGATGGGAATTGCGTCGACCAGCGTGATTTCCTGACCAGAGGTCAAAACCCGTTCGGAATGCCCACCTGATAACGCCGCATCTCGCGCGACTTCCCGAACAGACGAACGCAAGTCCGCTGAAACATCATCGGCACTGGGCTGCTCAACGCTTTCCGCACTGGTTGGAAAAGAATACCCGGCGAGTGCGTGTTGAGAGGAAGAGTAAAAGCCCCCTTGCACACCGACTACACCCTGCAGGACGGATCTGCTTAAATCAGAGAGCAAAGCGCGCGAAGCATCCGTTCTAGGGCCTTCCAGCAACCCTGGCTCATGATTCAGGCGGGCGACCTCGACCTTATCGTTGTATTGCCGGGCTAAACTGCTCGTTGTTTCCGCGAGACGTCGTTGGTCACCACTTAGCACCGCCGACTTCGTATACTGAAGAGCGGCAAAGGTTGCGCAAAGGAGGGCGAGCAACAGGACCGCCGCGGTGATGCCCAGTAATGTAATCTGGCTACGGAAGCTGATTCGCGATAGGGGAAGTCGAGACCACAAAGAGACTCTCCTTCACATTCTGGTGCCTCGGATCGAATTTCTGCCCACAGAACCATCAGTTCATGCAACTCACCAAGCCAACGTTCCGCGAGGGGGATAAGAACAGTGGGATTCTTCAGCAAATCTCGTAGCAAGCTTTAGCTGCACAAGCCCAATGATACCAAGCTTCATCCAGGTACCATCGCCAAGCGTGTTTTTTTCCTTCTGGACCATCTTGAGATACCTGAGCTTTGCTTGAGTGCGAGCAACCCATCATAGGCCAGATCAATATCGTTTCCTACGTCGTTGGGAGCGGTCCCACACTGGCCGCCGGAGGTGGGATCCAGAGGTGTCTCCCTGCGCGGGGGAGCGCAGATTGCGGTCGGCACCTCTGGAAAACGCAGGTTGGGGGAAGGAGCGCGGTCTGTCGATTTCCTAGAATCTAAGTCCCCGACCGACCTCGCATTTACGGCAGGATCGCTAGCCATGCATCGGTGCACGGGAGTATGAATTCCTACGTGGGAGCCATCGGCTAACGTCGCCAGAAAGCGAATCGCGGGACCTGCGGAAACACAAATGCCTGCACCAGTGTCCAGCGAGAAGCCTTTTACGTAACCCCCCGAGCCGTGCAGCAACCTGCAAATTCTACCCCTAATCCTCCGCCACTCAGACAATTGGCGCGCCACGAACCGATGTACAAATCGGAAATAGAAGTAGAACATTTTGACGTACCAAGCCATCACTGAGAACCGAAGCGTGTTGTATACCGTGACCGGATTCATTGTCTGCAACGCTTCATGATGCCGAGCTCTGGCTCCAGTTCGACCGGCAGAGCGCAAGCCAAGAAGAGCAAGTCGGATGCCAACTCCCGAACAAAGCCGGCGAACCCGTAAGCCTCGGCCACTAAGGGTTTCGATCGAGATGAAACACCGCCGCGCTAGGCGTCCGTAAACAATCTGCACAATATATCGACCGTCGCGTGAACAAATCGAACGACCGAACTCAGAGTCCCGATCCACGGTTGGTCGGTGAACCGCGAACAGAATTTCAGCCGTCCGGTAGGTTCTTGAATATCTCCTCAACCTCCTGATTCCGCTGGAGCTTTCATGAATTCCTCCCCGCCTTGCCATCGCTCACTCCAAGAGCGATGCCTGAATTCAAAAACTCGTTTCGCGAATGGAATTCGAAGTGCCTCTATGACGTCTGCACTGGAATGCCGTTGCAGGGCATAACGGGAGGCCAGCTTTGGGTTTCGACTCTCAGTTCAGCGTTCCTCGGGAAACAAGTACAGTGTTAGATTTAGCGGTAAGTGGGGACGCAGCAGCCCTAGAGCAACTGTTTGCCCCTTGCATTCCACGACTTCGGAGGGTAGCCTCGCGCCTACTCTACAACCACCAGGACTCTGAAGATGCCCTCCAGGACGGATTGCTATCTGCCTTTCGACATCTAAATCAGTTCCGGGGCGGAGCACAATTCACTACCTGGATGCACTCGATCGTCGTCAATGCCGCAAAGTCGAAGTTGCGCCAGCAGTGGGCTCAACCATTGATGGCTTCTCTCGACCAACCTCTCTTCGAACAGGAACACTTCTGTATCGCGGATAAGGTTGCTGATTCTCATTCCAACGTTGATGAGGAATACGACCTGAAGAAAAAAAAGCGCATTTTGGAAGAGGCCATCCAGGGGCTGTCCCCGGCATTGCGTATTATCGTCCGCCTGTATGACATTGAAGGCCTGCGAATGCGCGAAGTTGCAGCCAGGCTAGGACTAAGCATGTCAGCCGCCAAGACTCGTCACTTTCGGGCCTACCATCAAATTCTGAAAATGGTAAGGGATGCGTGCACTCAACAGCAGACCGATGCAGAAGGCCCAGCGTTCAAGCCCGCTGGGGGCCTACCTCGGCGCTCTGAGATTAACCGCAGGTCTAGCGGGAACTTGAAACGATCGAGCCGTAAAGGCGGCCTATACGAGCTTGCGATTTAAGTGTGAAGACCCTACCTTGATAATGAGGAGTGTCGAAAGAAACGCTATGCGCGGGAGCGGTACGCCAGGACATTTCGTTTCTCGCAGTCCCTTCCACCCCTGGCGATCGAGACTCAATCTCATAGACTGATTTTGATCACTTCGGCAAGCCCGCGGCGGGCCCGTACCTTCCGCAAAAACCAGCGGTGGTCCTTAGCGGACGAGATTCCCAACCGTGACGCTTTGACTTCCTGCAAGCGGAACCAAACCGGTGCGTAAGATTGTGATCAACTCACTGCGGATGGGCGCCGAAATGGGCATCGCACGAATTTTCTCTGCCGTCAGATTCACCGGATAATGAAATGAGCGGAAACTCAATTTGCCGCCGTTCAGGACTAAGTAGGAAGCGACTGGTACTCCCGATCTCGGCTGTCCAAGGCTGCCGGGATTTGCAAGTAGGGTGGAACCGACTTTCATGGCGAAGGGGGCGTGCCCACCGGCGACCAGAAGCAGGTCCGTTCCTACACGCCGGCACTCATCCTCCCAACGTTCAACCCGTGACAAATAGTTTCTAAATGGTGGATTTGACAGTAGCGAGTGGCAAAGCCTGCAAAGTGTTTTCCCAATCCGTACCTCGGCCTGCAGAGGCAAATTCCGGAGGTATTTCTTGTCGTCCTCGCTCAGGATCGCGTCTGTGTAACTTCGCGTGGCCTCGGCCATCTCGCGAAATCGCGGGGTACAGCGAAGTGCCTCACCAAATCCCACACAATGATCGTGGTTACCCCTGACTACATGTGCTGCACGGCTCCGAACGAAATTGACCACCTCCGCTGGTTGCGGTCCGTAATTTACCAAGTCCCCTAAAACCCAAAGTTGATCGTAGTCCTCGGGTAAATGCGAAAGTGCGTCGTAATTCCCGTGAACGTCAGAAATGATGACGATTTTCATTACGCCCCTCGGGAGTGGCAGGTACTAAGGCCATTTCTCGGCGCAAGGCTGGTAGTTCCGTTTCGTCTACACGAGAGCGTGTGTATTGGAGCAACTCAATCGCCAGACCTCAAAGAAGGTCCGAGGGTAACTAAGCCCTGCGATTTGTTACATTACCGATCACCGCACGGGCAGGGACGCTTGAGAGGCTCTGGCGAGTGTGACAAAAGCGAACGGACAAGTGAATAATGCGAACGGTGGCGGACGAACGCCTTTCGCCTTCGCTGGGCCCTTGTTGACGTCGCCGAATAACCTGCTCGCTTTGGGTGACCGATCAGAACCGATCGAGGGTGAACGAGAGGTACATCAGGCGCTCGTCACGCTGAATTTGAAGAGCGATAGGAACGCCACGCGGAACACCCTGTAAGGCGGTCCGCAATTTGTCGAGCGTCGTCATCGGCATGCCATTGAGCGTTCTTATCACGTCACCCGATACGAGGGGCGCCTCGGCTGTCGATCCTGCGGAGCGCGCTACCACCAGGATTCCAAAGGGGTCCCGCAGGCCCGGCAATTCGCTGGCGATCTTCGGATCGATCTCGATACCGAGAATGCCGAGCTGGCGCACCTGGCTTTTCGTCGGATCGGCAAGCGAGGCAAGGTGATCAATTTCATGGGGCCGTTGCATCACGCGAATATCAAAGGCGAGAGGGGCAGTCCCACGCAGAACCTCGAGGTGAACGTTATCGCCCGAAGCGTGAGTCATCATGTGAAAACCAAAGTAGGGCACGCTGTTCACCGGCGTCCCGTCGACGCTCGTAACAATGTCTTGAATTCGAACACCCGCAGCCTCAGCGGTACCGCCGGGAAGAAGGTCCGAGACAATGATGCCAAAATTCCGAGGCAGATTCAGAGAAGTGGCCAGCTCGGGAGAGATCGTTTGTACAGCTACACCTATTTCGCCGCGGTGAACGTGGCCGAATTGCCGGATCTGCTGGAACGTGATCTTTACAATGGCGCTGGGAATTGCGAATCCCAGACCTTCGTTTCCTCCTGATTGCGAGAGGATGAAGGTATTCACGCCGACCACTTCTCCGTTTACATTCACGAGCGGTCCCCCGGAATTCCCGGGATTAATCGGCGCGTCGGTTTGGATATAGACCATCGGCGAATCGGCATCGGTTTGCCGCGCCGTCGCGCTCAAAACACCCATGGTGACCGAGTTAGGTAGGCCTTGGGGGCTGCCAAACGCGAATACCATCTGCCCTTGCAGCAGATCAGCATAATTCGCGAGGGGCAGCACCGGAAGGTTGGTCGCACCATCTATCTTGATGACTGCCAGATCGACTGCCGGAGCGATGCCCACGACGTGCGCCGCCAGCACCTCACCTCGATACGAGAGCGAACCGCGGGGAGTGCTGTCACTCGGGACCGCCGGTAGAATCACTTGAATACGTTGTGCGTCGTTCACAACGTGCGCGTTGGTAATGATATAGCCGGCTGGATCGATGATGAAACCGGAGCCAATGGCATGTTGGCGACCGACGGTAAGACCAGCGTTGCCACGATCGGATTCCCCGACGGACCCGTAACCCGTGACCGCGATCTGGACGACGCTGGGCGATACTTTTTTCACCAGGGCTTCCACGGATGAATTAAGTCTGCGGAGGGGATCTGAATCCACAGTTGATTGCGCGGCCAGTCGCGAGGGATATCCCAGTAGAGCCATGCACGTGAAGAGCGAGAGGAAAGCTCTAAAAGAAAAGGCATCCGGGAAATGATGATGGCATTTCGGCATCTGTGAAGTCCTCAGGCGAAACACGATAGTGACTCGATACCAGAGAGTCTACCAGACACGAGACTGCACAGTTTGTCCGTCAAAATCTGGATCAAATGATCGTGCGTAGGACGATTGCCGAAGAGCTGGATTCCCCTAAGGAGCCTCCACCTATGAACACGGTTTCTATGGAGCGTGTGACCGTGGTTGTCGAGGATACCATTGAGCCCCGGGTCGTGAAGGATATCCACGATCTCGGCGCGAGTGGTTATACATACACCGTCGTCCATGGCGACGGTACCAAGGGCACCCGGCCTAACCAATGGGACGGTCCGAACGCAAAATAGAGGTCTCACCACACCGGAAATCGCCGATCGCATTCTTGGGCATATTTTGAAAACGTAGTTCGAATATTCCGCAGTGATTATTTTCGTTGATGATGTCGAGGTACTTCGCGCCGAGAAATTTACGCACATAAACCTAAGGAAACCATCACTATCCGTTTGCTACAGGAAAAACGTGGATGAGTTGCTCCTCGTTACTTTTCGAATCCCCCGGCTGTCCGCGTCAAGATAGTCAGCGGCCATTCATAAATTGTGTGTTGTCGAGATTCCAGCCACCACCGAGCGCTTTATACAGTTGGACAACCGCGAGCCTGCGATCACGAGAGGTCTGGGAGAGAGAAAACTCAGCTGGATAAAGAAGTTGCTGAGCCTCCAGAACTTCGTAATAGCTCGCGAGACCGCCCATATACCGTTTATTCGCGATCGTAACCGATTCAGTCAAGGCGTTCACTTCACGCTTCTGTTTTTCTTCGCGGTCGGTCAGCTTTTGAGATGCGATCAGGGCATCCGATACTTCTTGAAACGCCCTCAATGAACGCTGCGCATATTGGAATTTAGCCTGCTCGACAACAGCCTTGGCCGCCCGCCGTTCACTTGTCAGCCGTCCTCCCGTAAAGAGTGGACCCGAGGCGGAGGCTGCCAGCGCCCAAACGTTCGAGCTACCGCTAGTAAGCGACGACAAATCCGTACTGACCCTTCCGAACAGTGTCGTCAAACCTATACGGGGGAAAAAATTCGCATTTGCGACGCCGACATTCTGCAGTGCGTTCCTGAGAGTATCTTCCGCCTGCCGAATATCAGGGCGCCGTTCCAGCAGTTGCGACGGAATCCCGGCGGGCACCACGGGTGGCGGACTTAATTCCAGTTCTGGCGGACTCCGCTGGATCACACCCGGGGTCCGGCCAGCCAAAACGCAAATCTGATTTTCCTTCGCTGCGATCTGCGTCTCGATGTCGTCGATTGTTCCTTCAGCGGCGGCCAGAGCCGCCGCAGCACGTGTCACCTGTAACTTCGAAACAATTCCTGCGCCAAAGCGCTCGCTAAAAAGCTTGTACGTCGCCTGGAAAGCGGCCCGACTCTGCTGCGCCACGATCAATCGCCGGTCGAGTTCGACAAGCTCAAGGTAGGCGGTGGCGACGTCACTCACCAACGATAACATAAAGCCGCGTCGCGCTTCTTCGGTGCCAAGATAAGTTGCGTTCGCCGCCGCCGTGGCGTGGCGGACCCGGCCCCAAAGGTCGATCTCCCAAAAAGTCGAAAGACCTCCCAGGAGCAAATTCGACGTTGGAGCGCCAGCCGCAGGCAGGTCCAAGCTTGGCGTGGATTTATACACGCCACGATCCCGTTGAGCTCCGGAATTGTAGCCAACCGATGGGTAGTAAGCGGAGCGCGCCACACCAACGTACGCGCGCGCCTCTTGCGTACGTGCGATGGCAGTACGCAAATCATAGTTATTCTTGAGCGCCTCTTTGATCAGAGCCTCTAGCAGGGGATCCGAATAAATGTTCCACCACTTCTGATCGGCCAAAGAGAACGATTCGGCAGTCGATTGCCCTCGAAACATGGCTGGAGCCTGGACTGCCGGTTTCGGGTTGCCTGGGCCCCAAAGGCAACCACCCAGGAAAATCGTGGCCAGCACAAGAATCGGCGCGCAGCGTTTCACGACCTGCTCTTCCAAGAACCTATTTTCTCTTTGGCGAATTCCACTGTGTAATAAGCAACCGGTATGATGAATATGGCAAGCATGGTCGCGGCGAGCATGCCGCCAATAACCGCGGTACCGAGGATTCGCCGCGCTACCGCCCCGGCTCCGCTCGCGATCGCCAGCGGAACCGTCCCGAGAATGAAGGCAAACGCCGTCATCAAAATAGGCCGGAGGCGAATGCGGGCACCCTCCAAAGCTGCATCCCTTGCGCTCTTTCCGCGGAGACGTTCCGACCTTGCGAACTCAACGATCAGGATGGCATTCTTCGCCGACAAACCAATCAACATCACCAGGCCGATCTGTGCGTAGACATTGTTTTCAAATCCCCTCACTCGCAGTGCAACAAACGCGCCGAAAACCGCGACTGGCGTTCCCAATAGAACGCTAAATGGCAGGGCCCAGCTTTCATACTGGGCCGCGAGAATGAGAAATACGACGAGCAGCGAAAATCCGAAAATCGCGGCCGGACCTACTTGAGACATAGCCTTATTCTGCTGGTATGAAAGCGCATTCCAGTCGTATCCCATATCTTTGGGGAGCACTTGATCGGCTACTTGTTCGAGGGCCTTCATGGCCTGCACCGTGCTATAGCCAGGCGCAGCCGACCCGGTAATCTCCACCGCGCGATATTCGTTAAACCGCGACGTAAATTCCGGCCCGGCGGTATTCTTGAGGGAAACGACCGAGGAGAGCGGGACCATCTGATTGTCTTTATTGCGGACAAAAAAGTTCATGACTTCGTCGGCTCTGCTGCGGTAGCCCTTCTCCGCACCGATGTACACTTGCCAGGCGCGGCCGAAGCGATTGAAATAGTTCACGAAAAGAGAACCCATGAAGGCTTGGACGGTACTGTAAACGTCCTTTACTTCCACGCCCTGTTTCAAGACTTTGTCCCGATCCACTTCGACTAAAACCTGAGGAACCTTGGCGTTCAACGAGCTGTTTAGCCGTGCGAGTTCAGGGCGTTTTTGAGCCGCTTCCAGGAAGCGATCGGTATTTTCGGCCAGGTAAGGAACAGTTTTGCCAGCGCGGTCCTCCAGCATGAAGCTAAAGCCGCCGGAGGTTCCCACCCCGGAAATCGCCGGCGGCGAAAAGGCGAACGCGCGCGCCTCCGGCATTCGGTCGAGCTTGTCGTTGACGGAATCCATGATCGCCTGGATGCTTGTGTCCTTACTCTTGCGTTGATCCCATGGCTTCAGGGCCACAAACACGAAGGCGCTGTACGTGGCGTTCGTCTGGGTAAGAAGGCTGTTGCCCACGATAGTGCTGTAGTACTGAACGCCGGGGGTGTTCTTAAGAATCGCCTCCACTTTCTTTGTGAAAGCGTCGGTTCGCTGGAGCGAGGCCGCGTCCGGTAACTGGATATTGAGATAGAAATAGCCTTGATCTTCGGTCGGGAGAAAGCCCGAGGGGAGGCTGTCACCCACCAAAAAAGCAGCGGCAGCCACGGCGCAAAGCAGGACCATGCTAAAAACCATTTTTCGGATAAGCATCCCAGAAATGCTGACATATCCATTCGTCGCTTTGTCGAAGATGCGGTTAAACCCGCCAAATAGCCGTTGCAAGAAGCCGGTGGATTCGTGACGCGGTTTCAAAAGCAAAGAACAGAGTGCGGGACTCAGCGATAAAGCGTTAAACGCTGAGATCATGACGGATATGGCAATCGTCACAGCAAACTGCTGATATAGCCGACCCGTGATTCCGGGAATAAAAGCAGTCGGAACGAAAACGGCGGCAAGGATAAGGGCGATCGCAACTACGGGGCCTCCAACCTGCTCCATTGCCTTGAGGGAAGCTTCTTTTGGATTCAAACCCTCGCCCATGTTCCTCTCGACGGCCTCCACCACAACAATGGCATCATCGACCACCAGCCCGATAGCTAACACTAGCCCGAACAAGGAAAGCGAGTTGATCGAGAAACCCAGCATCGGAAAGAAGATGAAGGTTCCGAGAAGCGACACCGGAACCGTCAGCGCAGGAATTAGCGTGGCGCGAAAATTCTGGAGGAAAAGGAATACCACTAAGATTACCAGTAACAACGCCTCCCACAGGGTGGTGATGATTTCCTTGACACCTTCTCTCACGGAAAGCGTGGTGTCTAGCGAGATTACGTAGTCGACGTCGTCCGGAAACTTTTGTTTTAGCTGCGCCAGCATCGTTCGCACGCCATCGACGGCGTTAACGGCGTTGTACCCGGGCAATTGAAACACGTTGATGATCGCTGCGGGAGCATCGTTCATTCGCCCGATCACGTTGTATGTCTGGGCCCCGAGTTCGATTCGCGCGACATCTTTCATCCGGACGACGGAACCGTCGGGGTTCTCGCGTATCACGATGTCGCCAAAATCTTGTTCGGTGACCAGGCGCCCCTGGGCACGCATGGTGTAGGTAAATTCCTGTCCGCTGGGAGCGGGCTCGGCACCCACCTGCCCGGAGGGGTTGACCGTGTTCTGTTGCTCGAGCGCATTGACGAGGTCGGGAACGGTTACGCCCAGGCTGGCCAACTGGTCGGGCTTGACCCACTGGCGCATGGCATATGCGCCAGCACCCTGCACGACGATTGAACCAATCCCTCTGACGCGCGTGAGGGGATCAGCGATGTTGATATAGGCGTAATTGGCCAGGAACGTCGCGTCTCGAGTGCCCTTCGGCGCGTAAAGCGCGATGATCATCAACGGGCTGACGTGTGACTTTGCGATGGTGACTCCCTGGTTCCGAACCGACGGAGGGAGCTGCGGTAGCGCGCGATTAACACGGATCTCCGAAAACACTTCCGCGACATTGGGATCCATGTCCAGATCGAAATCGACACGCAGTTTCATGGTTCCGTCGTTGGCGTTGAATGACCGCATGTACAGCATGCCTTCCACGCCCGCCATTGCTTCTTCAATTGGAGTGGCCACCGAGCTCTCAATGGTCAGCGCATCAGCGCCGACATAGTTCGTGGTGACCACAATTTCAGGAGGGGCAATTTCCGGGAATTGCGCGATGGGAAGACGGCCCGCGAACAGGATTCCGACGATCACGATCAGAATCGAAATCACGATCGCGGTGACGGGCCGATTGATGAAGAATTTTGACATCAGGGCGTGGCCCTTCGATCATCGGCCAGTTCGGGAGGCAAAGGTGGCAGCTTGGCATCTTTGGGATCCACTGTCTGGCCCGTCTTGATCTTCTGCAGTCCTTCAATCACAACCCGATCGTTCGGACCCAACCCTTCCGCAATTACCCAGTACGAACCAACCCGGTTGGTAGCCTGCACCTTGCGGAACGCGACTTTATTATCTGCCTCCACCACAGCGAGTTCATACTCTCCCTGCAATTCCTGCACCGCACGCTGGGGTACCAGCAACGCATCCTTGTCGACACGCGTCGCGGCCCGAACCCTCGAGTATTGTCCTGGACGTAGGACGTTTCCGGGATTCGGGAAGATCCCCCGAATCCTTAGGGTCCCGGTCAACTGCTCAACCTCACGTCCGACGATATCGATCTTCCCCTTATGGTCATAAACGGTTCCGTCCGACAGGACTAATTCCAGTCCGTTGACCTGTCCCGAAGCCCCGGCGAGGAAAAACTTGCGCAAACCCAAATACTCCTGCTCGCTAATCGGAAACTCGACGAAAATGGGATCGATTTGCGAAACCGTTGTCAGAAGAGCCTTTTGATCTGTCCCCACGAGGTCACCTATGTTGGCGACGCGAATGCCCGCTATCCCGTTAATAGGAGATTTGACTTTTGTGAAGCCTAGGTTTAGCTGAGCCCCTTCCAGCGAACTGCGAGCCACGTCGATCTGCGCCTGTGCGGCTTTCACGGCGGCCAGGGAGTGGTCGTACTTCCCCTTCGCGGCGGCAACTGAAGCCTGATTCGCGAGATTTGACTGGGTGGCATCGTCCATCTCTTGCCGGCTCACCGTACCGTCCTCAACCAATGGCGAATAGCGCTTCACATCCAACTGGGTTTTCACTTGGGCCGCTTCAGCGCGGTTGATCTCCGCCTTAGCCGCTTCCACATCCGACCGAGCCTGGGTCAGTCCCGCAGTTGCAACATCCAGTTGCGCCTTCGCTTGATCCACAACCGCCTGAAACGGCCGTGGATCAACCTCGAAAAGAAGGTCGCCGGTCCTCACCAGGGATCCTTCTTTGTAGTCTTGGGTCAGAAGATAGCCGGTGACCTTAGAATGAATTTGGGCGTCGATAAACCCAACCGTAGTACCGATCCATTCGGAATAGATAGGAACATCTCGGCGAACCGGGACCGCTACGTCCACCTCGGTCAACACTGCGGTCGGTTTACGAGCACACCCAGCCGAACCCACAAGCATCGCGAAGGCAGCGATCCAAAGCGTACTCAGTTTTTGCGGGCGGCCTGCCACCCCTGTGCTTCTTTCAAAGTGCCTTATTTCGGTTTGCACGTAGAGCATTTGCTTCTCCGAATCGACAAAATCGACCAACGCAGTTTGGCGCGGAACTACCTTCCGCTCGAGGTCAACCCGAAGAGGGACGCATCGAGTCGGGCTGGAATTTGGAACTGAGCATGCGTTGCGCCGTTATAAGGACGGGCGGTTCACCGTATCGACTTGTCAAACTGGTCCCAGCAGATTTTCCGTTTCCTGAACTCGACAGTCGCCAAGCATGCAGGTTCACTATACGCCGCGTCCGCTTGCCTGACGAGAATGGAATCATTGCCGCATCCATTAGAGATCTGGTGAACCATATTGGGTGCGGTCCATTGAACCGACGATGAGAAATCGCCACGAATTTCGTCACCTAGGGATCTACGAGGCTGACGGCTTCGAAACAAGAACTTCATGAGGATCTACTCGGGCAACTAGACTCGACCTTTCTTCTCGTCGGAGGAAAGCTCGTCTTACTGGGGAAAGAGAATTCCTTATGCTCCTTAACTGTCACCTTGCGTCCACCTCAGGTGGACGATCTTAGTTGAAGTACGTCAAAGTGGATTCCACGCCGCAATAACGAGGTCTTTGTGCCGCTCCAACGGTATGCTTAACTGGACATGTCCATGTCAAACACAGGCCAAACTTCTGACAGCAATGCGATTCCTTCGACGTTGGGAAAGCCGGGGGCTCTGCAGTTTTGGCTAGCCGTCGTCCTTACAGGAATAGGCACGGGTCTTGGTGCTGCTTTCCTGACGCGACTCCTGGAATTTGTTCAGCACACCGCCTGGAAGGGGTCTGCAACCGACATTTTGGATGCAGCCCAGCACGCGACTGTGCCGAGGCACCTGGCGGTTCTTCTCGGTGCCGGACTTCTAGTTGGTGCAGGCCAGATTCTCCTCAAGCAACTGTCGAGCGGTAACGGCATTGATACTACCGCTGCTATTTGGTTCCATGCCGGCCGCATGCCGCCGCTACGCACCCTCGGTAGCGCGTTACTTTCCATTTTTGTCGTCGGCA
>Ga0302325_10010160_pt1 | contig 20443 bp, 17 predicted proteins | sample Palsa_T0_2_FD_201948 | JGI IMG/M metagenome (GOLD analysis project Ga0302325, IMG submission 201948) | Peat permafrost microbial communities from Stordalen Mire near Abisko, Sweden - Palsa_T0_2 | ecosystem: Environmental > Terrestrial > Soil > Palsa > Peat permafrost | place: Sweden: Abisko...
GAGACGTAGGCATCATCAGCCGCATGGCGGCGGTTCACGGAAGGATGCCATCTCCGCAGAGCGTAGTGTTTCAGAGAACCGCGCCAGACACAACCTAGGTCGCTGGGCTTAACCCTAGGCGTTCACCGATGCCTATGCAGTCAAACCTTGCACTTGGCGGGAACTTGATTGTTGCTGCAACCACTCCTGAGTAAGGCTATCTGAGCCATGCAGTCCGCCGCACTCGGCGTGTCGAAGCACTGGAGGCCAATTGACGCCGGCGTCGCGAAAGTCTACGTTGCCTTGATTCTTGGGGATGGGGTTCCCCGTAAATCGCCCAGCGGGCTGATGACTCCTACGGTGCGCGTTTCGTGCGTCTTTAAAGGTAGTCAGTCCATGCTCAGTCATAATCTCCTACTCGACGGGCCCCCTGCGCGCAGGGGGCAACGAAATTATCTAGAGCTGTTTTGCGTCAAACTTGCCGCGCGTCTGCAATCTGGTTCACACCTGATGCTCCATGGGCCACGCGGCGCGGGCAAATCAACCCTGCTCGCCTTTATGCTGGACCATTACCGATCTCGGTCGGTTCCCTGCGCCATTGCGCCGCAGACATCGGGGTTGCCTGATCTTGTTACTGCTTTATCGCAGGCCTATCCGGAGAGCGCTCTTGGAGGATTGAACAGGCGTGCCATCGGCGCTCGACTTCGTCTCGTCGCGGACCGTGTTCCTGGCGTGTTGCTGCTCGATCATACGCGGGACGTAACCACGGCCATGATTAGCTTTTTGCGCCACCTGCGTGGCGGCATCGTCGGGGCGCTATTGGTCGTGGATATTGATTCAGACTTTGAACGCGAGCGCCTGCTCGCCTGGCGCCGTTACGCGCTGCGCGTCCGTATGCCGCTTATGCCCAACCGCCGCTTGCTGCGCTTGCTGCAGCGCGGCTGGGCGGCGCGTGATCTGCCAGAGATCGACGGCAAAACGCTGCAGCAAATTGTTCGTGCTGCGCGCGGCCGGGTAGGGTGGTTGCGCGAATGCATGCGCCATCTGGAGATGTCGGAATATTGGACCGGCGGGCGTCTGCACGTCGGGGCGTTGTGCATTGACAGTGAAATCGCGATTCGGTCGAGCCAGCGGGGCCCGCGCATGCGATCACATTTTAAGCGAGCGCCGAGGAGCGTTAGACGGACGTGATCGAGAAAAGCGAGTCTGATCGGCACTTGTCGTGGCTGGACTCAAAGCATAGTCGCGCTGCCCAGCATAAAGCGCCGACCGTTTCTGCAAACTTTGAAGGCCCAGCGCCATTCGACGGATCGGAACGGACGCCTAGCGAGCTTAGATCCAGCGTCATCGGCAGCGCGAACTAGCAGCCGGCGCGAACTCGACCACAGGCCTTGACAGAGGCGTTGCCAAGCGCCATCGCAGCGATGGCAATTTGGACTGTTCGGGCTGGTTTAGCATTCGGAGAGCGCCCCATCGTTCATTGATCGCGTCAATATGACGGCACGCAATAATGCACTCCGCAATATCGCTTGCATTCAACGTCGGCGTCTGTGGGGATTGATGCCGTAAGTGTTCACGCACCGAACAGTGCTGCTGCTCCCAACTCGTCCTCGATCTCAAGTAGACGATTGTATTTGGCGATGCGCTCGGACCGGCACAGGGAGCCGGTCTTGATTTGTCCACCGCCCATGGCAACGGCGAAATCGGCGATGAAGGTGTCTTCGGTTTCTCCGGAACGGTGCGAAATCACAAACCCCCAACCCGCTTTGCGGCACAGCTGGATTGCATCGATCGTCTCGGTCACGGTGCCAATTTGGTTGAGCTTGATGAGCGCGGCATTGCAGCTCTTTTCGGCAATAGCGCGCCGGATGTAGATGGGATTGGTCACGAGCAGGTCATCGCCGACGATTTGGATGCGGCCGCCCAAGGCGGCCGTTTGTGCACGGAAGCCATCCCAATCATTTTCCGCGAGTCCGTCCTCGAGGGAGACGATGGGAAAGCGATCGAGCCAGCCGCGATACAGCGCAGTCATTTCATCAGAGCTCTTGTCGCCCTGCCGGCTCCTCGTGAGCCGGTACTTACCGGCCTCAAAGAACGAGGATGCGGCCGGATCGAGAGCAATGGCAATGTCCGCACTGGGGCGAAAATGCGCCCGCTCGATCGCCATTACGATCAGTTCACATGCCTCCTCATTGCTCTTTAGTTGTGGTGCAAACCCGCCTTCATCACCCACCGCTGTGCCATGGCCGCGCTCATGTAATAGAGCCTTAAGTGCTTGAAAGGTCTCCGCGCCGTAGCGTAATGCCTCGCCAAAACTCGGCGCGCCGCGCGGCACGATCATAAACTCCTGAAAATCGAGGCTGGAATCGGCATGTTTGCCGCCGTTGATCACGTTCATCATTGGAACCGGCAGAAGGCGCGCGCCAGCACCGCCCAGATATGCATAAAGGGGCAGCCGGCTTGAACATGCGCCGGCGCGCGCCAAGGCCTGTGATACGCCAAGGATGGCATTGGCGCCGAGCTTCGACTTGTTCGCAGTGCCATCGATCTCGATCATCAGGCGATCAAGCTGCGATTGCTGCCTGGAGTCGCGGCCGGCAAGCTGCGGCGCGATGATGTCGTTGACATTGGCGACGGCTTGCCGGACACCCTTGCCGCCAAAGCGATGTGCATCGTCACGCAGCTCGAGGGCTTCGTTCTCTCCGGTGGACGCCCCGGACGGCACGGACGCCGTGCCGACGCTGCCATCCTCCAGATGCACTGATACGCGCAGGGTCGGAATGCCGCGCGAGTCCAAAATCTCGATAGCGCGAATAAGTCGAATGCGAGGACTCATGAATGTGTCACCCTCTTTACGTGGCGTATGCGCGCCGCATACCGCGCCAACTTTCAGCGCTGGCGCCCGATTCGTGCGCGCAACGCGGGGCACTCTAGGCCCACCCGTCGGAACGGCGCAAGTTGCGGCCGGCCAGGGCATGTCCCTTGGAGCAATAACTCGAGACCAGACCATCGTCCGGCGCCCAATGAGAGTCAGCGAGCCAGCGCCACGACAATCAGCAGTGGTTTCTAGCGAGCTTCAACTACCTCGTATGGTCGCAGCGAAGGCAGAAAACAGTCCTGCATTAGGACACATCCTGAGTAGGAGGATTCTGCAAATGCTAGCGACTGCGGCGACAGCGCACCGCGCCGGGGTGAGGGCAGGGCGCAACATTGACGACGCCCGCAATGTGCAGTCGCTGATCGAACCACGCGCCGGGGACATGGTTTCCGGCACTGCTGCAATCAAAAGTTGTTGCTAGTATAATGTAACCATCGCTACAACTGGTTTAAGTGCAACATGTGAAAGAGCCTAGCCTCCAATGGTTGTTATTGGCGTACAAAGTTCCGCCGGAACCGACGCGGATGCGTGTCGGCATCTGGCGCAAAATCAAGAGCCTAGGTGCGGTTTACCTGCAATCAAGCGTCTGCGTTCTACCGCGCACGAGCGAGCATGAGCGCCAGCTGAAGCTTCTGCAAAACGAAATCGTTCAAGCCAACGGCATTGCCGACGTTCTGGAAACCGCAGCATTGGACAGCAAGCAGGAGGGCGCCATCGTGCGCCGCTTTCAGCAGGACCGCGAGGCGCAATACCGAGAGTTCCTTGGGAAATGCGACGACTATCTCGTCGACCTCAAACGCGAGACGCAGATTCGCAATTTCAGTTTTGCCGAACTGCAAGAGAACGACGAAGACTTGAAGAAACTGACCGGGTGGTTGGTGAAGATTAAGACGTTGGATTTCTACGGCGCCCCCGTAGCCAGTGATGCGGACAGAAGTTTGCAGGAGTGCGAGCATGCCCTGGAGCAATACGCGGCACGCGTCTACGAGGTCGAACAGCACGTCAAGCCAGGAGAATCGCATGACGTTGGTGCACGCGCTGACCGTGCAGAAATGCGCAATCACCCGAGGAAGAAACGCCGCGAATCTTAAGCGCGACGTCTAGCGAGCGCGCTCGTGGCAGTCCAATCGCATATCTCAGGACAGTTGTATGAACGCCGCACCCGATAACCCAGCAGATGGCTATTCAGGCGACACCGATGAGCAGGCACAGCGCTCGCGCGCCGCGCGCAGCGGGTGCAACCCGGTGCCGGCCCCAAGTCTGCGTGAGTACGAATCGAGCAAGTTTGAACTGGCAGAGATTCTGCGTGCAATCAAATCGAGATTGCCAAAAGAGCGCGTCGAACTGCATATGCGTCTCACGGAGCTGTTTACTCGACTTGCTGAGGACCGTTTTAATCTGGTGGTTGTCGGCCGGTTCAGCCGCGGCAAGAGTACGCTGATGAATGCTATCCTCGGCGTGGACCGGCTGCCGATGGGAATACTGCCGTTAACGTCAGTGATCACGAGTGTAAGTTATGCGAGCCGCGAAGATATACGGATTGAGTTCGAACACAGCCGCATAGACCGCGAAATTCGTATGTCGGATCTGGCCGATTACGTCACGGAGTGCGGTAATCCGAGGAATATCAAACGGGTCTCCAGAGCGCGGATCGGGTTACCCGTCGAACTGCTCCGACGCGGTTTCTACTTTGTGGATACGCCGGGCCTAGGTTCAAATATCGCCGAAAACGCCCGTACGACGGAGGAGTATTTGCCGGAAGCCGACGCGTTTTTGATGGTGTGCGGCTATGACGCGCCGTTAAGTGATGATGAAATGCGCGTCGCCCGGAGCTTGGCCGGTCTCGGACGCCGTGTTTTTTTTGTGCTCAACAAGCATGATGTCGTGTCGGTTGCAGAGCGTCGCGAGGTCTATCAGTACGTGCGCTATCGGCTGAACGAGATTTTCGGCGGCAGCGTTCCACCGATATTTTCTGTCTCGGCTCGCGACGCTCTGCAAGGCAAGCTTGAGTCGAAGGCAGCGCAGGTCGGGTCGAGCGGACTAACGGCACTTGAAGAGGAATTGACGCGGTTCTTAATCGAAGATAAGAGCCGGGAGTTCTTGGGCTCGATGTGCAGTCGCTCCTTGCAAATTCTAGCCGAGACGAAATCCGATTTTGATGCCGATGGCCTCAGGGCACGGCTTACAGGTTTGCGTCAGAAATACACGGAGCAACGTCGGGTGCGTACTCCGGTGATGGCCGACGGCGCAGTTGCACAGAACATCGAAACGAGAGTCGAGGCATGTCTGCTGTGTAGCCATGTTAGCGATGCTTTGTTCAATTTTCTGTGCCAATTTCAGTACGAAGTGGACACGTCGGCTGAGGTTCGGGAGCGATTTGCCTTGGGTGAGGGGCTGTGCGAATTGCATTTACGTCTCTATGCGTCCATGGCTTCGGAGCGCGGCCTTTGCCTCGCGCTGGCGCCGCTCGTGGGACGTATGACTGCAACACTTAGAAGCGCCGCCGCGCTATTGACGAGCAAAGGCCCCGGCGCAGCGCACGACGGGCTCAACTCAGGGATTGCTGGATGTGCCGTGTGCCGAATTCAAAGGGCAACGGAGCTGGAGGTAATTGCGGAGTTTGCGGCGAGACGCGAACGCACAATATCCCCGTCGTTCGGTATTTTGCCGTTCCTCTGCGTTCCGCACCTACGCTTAACTATGTCGCAGGTGGGGGATTTAACCTGGCTGAATGCTTTACTGACGAGTGAGGCCTCAGCAGCCGAGCGCCTCGCCGAGGATATGCAGCGTTTTGTGCTCAAGCGCGACGGTATACGGCACGATCTGGCGACGGAGGAGGAGTCGCGAGCGGCGAAAAATGCAATCGATTTTATCGCTGGTCGGCGATGAGCGTTCCTGATTCGGGATCGGGGCATCGTGCTGAGGAATACGTGGGCGTGCCGCCGCCGGCCGCTTAAGCAAATCTTGAACCGGCCTGCAGCGTCGCGGCACGCGCGTCATTGCATCCGCTCAAAAATGAGCAACGAGGCCCTAATGCCACTACCTTTTGCCCGTGTCCGTCCCCGTCACAGCGTCGACGACATTTTCGACGACGGATGCGTTGTCATCCGATGCGGCATGCTCCAGGGTTTGCTTGTCGAGATCGTGCTCGAAGAGCTGCAATGGTTTGGCTTGGCGCAATACCTCGAAGGCGCGTTTGGTCTCGATATCGCCGCGCGGGAAGACCACAACGGCGCCGTTGCCGTTTTCCACTCCAGCGCTCAATGCGCGCACCTCCTCGGCCTCGTCGTCCTGATCGAAAAGCGTATGGAAGTACGCCTGCAGCTTCAGTGTGAAAGATGCGGCCGGAACCAGGCCGGCGTGGCCCGGATCGACCTTGGAGGTCAAGTGAACACGGTCAGTCGGAAATGCTGCCTCGCCGCTGCTGAGGCGTACCCGAACTTGATCCGCCGCAGCATGGTCACGGAAAAGCGCGGCTATCAGGGCACTGCTCATCGTTCATCCTCCGCTTTGGAGCCGCACTCTGCAGGAGCTGCCGAGGTGCGCCTCACCCTATAAAAGCGTTGCCGCGCAAATAGTTCCGCAGCGCGTAACAAGGGGAATGGGTAGGGCCGGCGGCGCGCGCGGCTCGGCGGCCTTCAAGGGCGCGCTCAGCGCAGCGTAAATATGCTCTGCACTGCTCCTACGGAGAGCACGGCGCCGACCAGGGTAATGGCTGCGGCGCTTGCCACAGGCAACAGCTGCGGCCAGCGCGAAGAGGCGGCGGGGGTGCGAAACCGGTTGCGCGCGTAGAGAAAAGTCAGGCCCACGAGTGTCAGAGTCGTCGCGAGGCCCACACTGAACGCCACGACGAGGATGAGACCATAGGCGGTCTTGTTGAGCGCCACGGCCGCCAAGAGCAAAACCATCGCCGAAGGGCAGGGGACAAGCCCCCCGGAAATGCCGAGCGCCAGGAGACTGCGCCAGCTCACCGTATCGGCAAGCGCGCCCGGCGGTAAATGCGAATGCACACTCCCGCCGTGCGAGTGTGTGAGTGCGGCCGCCTCGCCCTGCGCGGCCCCGGGAGCGCGGCTGCTGACACTGCGCGCTGGGTCCTGATGGAACTGATCGTGCCCCCCATGGTGCTCATGTGGATGCTCATGGGAGTGGCTGTGATGCGCGTGGGTGTGCTCCTCGTGCGTGTGGCGGTGATGCGAGTGCCCATGGTGCGCATGAGCATGATCGGAGTGGTCGTGGTCTGCGTGGCCGTGGTGGTCGTGGTGGCCGTCAGCATGCGCATGGCTGTGGGAGGCTTCGTGGTGGTCGTACGCCTGCGCCGCGCGCCAGCGCTGTGCCAGCAAGAAGACTCCCATCCCTAAGACGAGGAGCCCGGAGATCAGGCTCAGAATCGGGAACAGCCGCTCCGGCACAATGTAGCGCGAGGCGACCAGCGTTGCGAATCCGAGAACAAATACTCCCACCGTATGGGTCACCGTCACAGTGACTCCGAGAAAGAGCGCATGACGCGGTGTGCCGCGCGACCCGATCAAGTAGGCCCCGACGATGGTTTTGCCGTGGCCCGGCGACAAGGCATGCATGGCGCCCAGCACGAGTGCGATGATGAGCGCCAGCAGCGCGACGTGCGGCGCCACATGAGGCGCCGAGATCAAGCCGACGAGATTCTTGGTCTGCCGCTGCAGCCACAGAGTCTCACCGTTCCCCGAGGAGTCTTGCGCGCCCAACGGGGCAGCGCGCGGCGGCGTCCCCGCACGCGCTGGCAGAACCTTGGCGCCGGGCGGAGCTGAACCCTGCACAAAGCTCAGGTGCACGCTGCGTTCCGCGAGCGGGCCGGTGGACGGCAGCTCCCGTACGGCGGCGGTGAGCCCAGCGGTCAAAGAGGTGCTGAACGCATCCGTATCGAAGACTGCGATTGACGGCGGTGCTTGCACCGTGATTTCGTTCCAGCCGATCTGCCCCGAGTAATTCTGATTGGTGAATGTCAGAGTGTGCCTGGCATCTGTCGGCGCGGCCGGCAGCAGGCCGGAGAAATCCACATCGAGGCGCAGTGAAAATCCCCCCTGCTCGGTCGGCAAACTGCTGGTCCAATGCCGCGCATGCAGCGACACCGGCGAGCCATCCACGACCAATTTGAGGCCCTCGGCAAAACCGGGCGCGAGGCGTTCGATGTACGCATCGCGCTCCGCTTGCGTCGTGACGCCATCGCCATCCGCATCCGCCAGGTGCAGCTCGCGCAGCGCCGGAAGCTGACCGAAGACCACGGCGTAGTGCACGTCCACCGCAGCCGTCGAGAGCCTCAGGCCGCAGTATTGGTTGACGGTAAAGTTTCCAAGCAAGCTCGCCACCGTGTCGGCGCGGGCCGCCAGCGGCGCGAGCGCGAGCACGGCCAGCACCAACAAACCGGTGACGGGTCGGAAATGCTGCTGAAGGCTGCCGTGCATGAGCACCCGTTACTCTAATCCAATCAGCGTGCGCGGGGATGCGTGCAGGTGTTGGTGCGCATGGGGTGTGCCGTCGTCGTGCGAATGCACGTGGCTGTGTGGCGCGGCTTGCCTGCCAAAGCGCTTCTCGACTTGGCCGAACTTCCAGAACGCGACCGAGCTGGTCCAGGCGAGCAGAAACAGTGCAACGATGACATATCCCAAAACGCCAAAATCAAGCTGGGCGATGAAGTTGTATATGCCGCCGTGCAGGTCGAGCATGCTGATGAACACTTGCGCAAGCTCGATCGAACCTATGAGAAGCGCTACGGCTACCGACAGGCCGGTGGTCGTCAGATTGTAGAAGATTTTCCGCAGCGGATTCAAAAACGCCCAGTTGTACGCCTTCGACATCAGCACGCCGTCGGTGGTGTCCATGAGCAACATCCCGGCGGCAAACAGCATCGGCATCGATAACACCGCCGGCAGGGGCAGATTGCCGGCAGACGCACCGGCGGTCATGGCGAGTAAGCCAATTTCCGATGCCGTATCAAATCCAAGTCCGAACAGCATTCCCAGGGGATACATCTGCCAGCTGTGATTCATCAGTCGCTGCAGCCGCCCGCCGAAGAGCCGGTTGAGAAGCCCGCGCTTCAGGAGGAGTGCCTCGAGGTGCGCATGACTGTGCGCGCCGGTCTTTGCGCTCTGCCAGACTTTGAGGACATCCAGCAGCACCAGCAGGTTCAGGATGCCGATGATCCACAGGAATAAACCAGAGACGCTTGCTCCCACGATGCCGCCCACATCCTGCAGTGCGGGTAGTTCGCGCTTGACCGCTGCGGCCGCGAACGCAACGGCGATGGCGAGCACGAATACGATGGTCGAATGGCCGAGCGAGAAGAAAAAGCCGACGCCAAGCGGTCGCTTGCCTCTTTGCAGCATGTAGCGGACGGTGTCGTCGACGGCTGCGATGTGATCCGCATCGAAGGCGTGACGCAGCCCGAACATGTACGCAACGAAGCCGAGCCCGATGAGTGCGGGGTAGTGCGTGGCATAGTGCAGGTACAAACCCCAGCCGAGGGCGTGCAGGAGGAGGATAAAGCCGTAAAACCCGCTGAGGCGCAGCCATTCCGCGCGGCAGAACCAGCGCCGCGTTTGTACGGCGGGCGCCGTTCCAGCGACTTGCAGAGACTCGGACAAGGTGCACGCCCGCGGCTACGATTTGTGCTTAGTCATACGCGCTCAGGCGGCGATTGGACGCACCAGAATAGCGATTCTGTGCGTCATGGGTGCGTGTGACTTTGTCCTCTTAAAGTGGATAAGACCCTGCGCCAAAGCGCGCGCGCCGATATGCTTATTGTTGCTTAGAATCGACTGAAGCATAACATCGTAACATATTGATATATAATACTAAAATGTTACGTAAACTGACAGCTACGTTCTTGAACGGCGCCGCACAGCTCCTGGCCAACGGCACGCACACGTACGAGCAAGCGCTTGTCCTCGCTGCGCCAGTCGAAAATGACGCCGAAATGCGCAAACGAAGGCCAATCACGCCGCGGAAATGATGGGCGTTAACCCGACGCACAGCGCGTCACGGTCGACGAATTCTATGCCTGTCATTGGCGGTTCGACCCGACAATCAACCGGTACCTTTGCGCAGCCAGCCTACGTGATCTTCTTGCGCTCGCCGGGAATGCATGGGCTCTTTGCATCGATCTAATTGAGCGCATGCGCCCAAACCAGTCGTGAGATAACCGCGCCCAAGAGACCACACGCCGCGCCGAAAAAGAAATCCCTCTGATGCGTCATGGCAAAGCTTCTTACAGGGAATTATGGATTGCGCTCAATGCGGACTAATTTGAGCAGCGACGTGTACGCCCGCTATCGATTCCGACGTTCACCTACGATAGATCGATTGAGCATGCTCTCAACAACGCCTCGACGATTGGACTCCACGAGGCGACGCAGCAGCCGCGCGCTCGGCGTTCCCGAGCTCAGCGCCGCTGAGTCCGGTGAGCGGCTGAGTTGAGATCGACGCCTGTGTGCTGCAACCGGTCCCTCCAGTTGGGCCGTACGCGCCAAGGTATATAGGGACGGTGAGCTGTAGTAGGCTTGGACCCTGCGGGGGAAACTCATGCCAGCCAACAAGAACCGCCGAGCTGCAGGCCTCGACTTCCAATGCACCTTCGCTGCGCATCTGGATGCAAATCAGCGTGCGCAAGAATGGGCCATGAAATGCCTTGCGTACCGCGAGGCTGGGAAATATGTGCGTGCACGGTTCGCTGAGCAGAAAGCGCGACAATGGCTGAAGAAAGCGATGACGCTGCAGGCCAAGACCGGTGGCACATTGCAGACTCGCCAAACACTGTGACGGCTACTTTCATGCGCGCCAAAGTGCGGTTGACTCGGGCCCGGACAGGCGTAGTTTCAATCCAAGAAGAACGGCTGATGGCTGCCCAAGCGGCTCTCGGCACACATACCCGGCAAATGATCGCCAGAAGATTTTAATAACAGATTAAGTCAAAATGAAAAATTGGAGCACCTGCGCCATGAAATCTCTCAAGGTTTTCGCACTCTCGATCGGCGCGCTCGCAGGAGCAGCTTACGGTCAAGTACCGTCCACGAACGACACGAGCGATGCGAACTTCAACACTGGCATGGGCACCGGGGCGTTCAATGGACCGGCCGCCACGAACAGCGGCCTGGGTTATTTCCAAACCGTCCACTGCGTGGACGGCAACTTGTAGCGCGGATGGCAGCTCGGGCGGGCGCCGCCACGCCGCTCCGCAGATCGCGCGGGTGGAACTCGCTGGCTGCTACACAAACGTGATTCCGAAGATCCGGCACGGCACCGGGGGCGCACTTGCTAAACTTATGCGCGACAAATTGGAAGCATCAGGTAATAGTGAGGACGCAGCGGCTTGTGACTTCGCTGCTAAGCGCTTGATTTTGATGAGCCGGAGAGGTGGCAGAGCGGTTGAATGCACCGGTCTTGAAAACCGGAGGCTCCTTACGGGGCTCGTGAGTTCGAATCTCACCCTCTCCGCCAATAAAAACAGGGCTTTAAGCTTAGCAGTGTGAGTCCTCCGGGCGCCAGAAGCGGGCGCGCGAGTCCACAACGTCAAAGAAGTAGACTCGCGCGCCGCCCATGCGTGCGCATTCGACTATAAGAGTTCAGTTCGGAAGCCTCGACTCCTTCTCGATGGTGCTTTCGTCATCAAGGATCATGCAAAACCGGACCAGTTCGATGAGGTGATCGGCTGCCCGCGACATTGGCGCACCGAACTCTCCAGCGCCAATCAGCACAGTTGCCGTTATCCGTAGCTTTTCCTGAAAGTCTTCAGGATCGCCCTTCTTGAGGATGTGTATCCGCCAATTTTTGATTAGATCGCTTACCTTTAGTCGCTCCTCTCGAATCAGTTCCCCCGAAAACGCTATCAAACGACAGAGCGGGTTGTTTATCTCGCCCGCCTCCTTACAAAACGCCTCTTGCTGCGCCAAGAAGTCCGTAAACAGGAGGCCATCCCCTTCGCCCTCAAAGTTGAATACTGCACACGTTTCGTTCCATTCTTCTTCGGTGACGTCTTCGAATCTGCGCAGCGCGGTGATTGACTTTTCTTGCGTGATTGCACCCTCCCGCCTTAGGTTAGTTGGGGCCTAAGGGCCGGTTCACTACAGCGCTCAAGTAGCGACCATCGTCGCCACTTAGCGCCCATACCGAGCCTGTCAGCTGAAGGAGTGCACGAAGCGGGTGGCCTGGATCTAGCCCCTGTACATGCGCGTCGCGAAGCGCCTGGAAAGTCAATGCGCACCACGCGGCTCGATTTGTCACTAGTTGCTCGGCCGGTGGAAATTTCAGCAACTCCGTTTTGTACGGCTTACGGCCCGCCGTAATTAGAAGCTCTTTCGCGCACCTAAGCAGAAACCCCTCCGCGTGGCTTGCCTCATGCTCAAGCACCGCCAATCGCTTATACATTTCGTCACACCATTTGGAACATTGCACGTAAGTTGTCATAGGCGAACCTCTCTCATCTGGTACCCGAAGTGCGTCGGGGAGCGCACGCGCCGCGAGTCGTGTCGGCCGTGGCCTTAGAAAACCACGGGCTGCGGATTTCTAGGGGCTAGAAGTCCAAAGCGCAGTATTAAATCTGTACACCGCCGACACTGGAGGTGTACAGAAATGAAAATTGAGCCGACCCCGCGCCCGCACGATTGCACGATTGGACCATTAAGAATTGGCCGCGCGACATCTACCCGTATGACGGCGCGCGCACTCGTCACCTTCTCCGCATAAATCAAGCAGACCTATTAACTGTTGGCGCGTCAGCTGCATACATCGCGGGTATCTACGGCATCAAGACCGCAACCGCAGGCACGGCGGTCTTCATCGATTCGAGCGGGCAGCTTGGTACAGTGTCATCCTCAATACGCTACAAGGAAGATGTCCAGCCAATGGCTGAGTCGAGTCAGTGGCTACTCAAGCTGCGGCCGGTCAAGTTCCGCTACAAGAAGGCAGACGCCTCGGGCGAGAAGCCGATCCAGTACGGGCTCATCGCCGAGGAAGTGGCAAGAGTGTATCCGGAACTTGTGGTTCGCGATGCCACGACGGGCCGGATCGACGGGGTGCGCTATGACGAGCTTGCGCCAATGCTGTTGAACGAGGTGCAGAAGCAGCAGCAAAAGAATGCTGCCCAGGACGCCGAAATTCATGCTCTTAAGCAGCAGCTGACGGAAGTGCTGGCAGCGCTGATGACACTTCAGGGCAAAGATGAACGTGTCGCGCAGCGTTAAGAGGATTCAGTAACCGCGCCAGCGAGCCCTGCGCCATGATCTTGCGGCGCAGCACGAATGATGAAGCGAAACGTGCAATTGACTCGGGCTCGCAACGGCGTACAAGAACAAATGAATTGGGCGCGATAGCTGCCACAACTGCTATCGGCCGACGGTGAGCCCAGGGGAACTTGCCGCCAGAGAGCTGCAAGAACAGATTAAGTTAAAACGAACATACGGGGTCAAATGCACCATGAAAACTATCTATCAGTCTTTGGCACTCGCGATCGGCGCGCTCGCCCTTGCTGGGACGGCATATGCTCAGGTGCCCACAGGCAACGACACGAGCGACCCGAGCGGCAACACAGGAATGGGGACCGGTGCGCTCGGTGGGCCGGCGACTACGAACCCAGGCGTCGGCAACACCGCCGTCGGGTTCGATGCGCTCCATTTCAACACAGCCAATGACAACACCGCCTCCGGAGAGCTTGCGCTCTATAACAACACGACCGGCGGCTCCAACACCGCATATGGGTACGGCGCGCTCGATGCCAACACGACCGGCGGCTCCAACACCGCCTCCGGGTTCCAAGCGCTCGCGGCCAACACGACCGGCGCCTGGAACACCGCCTCCGGGGTCCAGGCGCTCTGGTCCAACACGATCGGCAACTACAACACCGCCTCCGGATACGTCGCGCTCGGGTCCAACACGACCGGCAACTACAACACCGCCTCCGGATACTTCGCGCTCTTGGCCAACAGTACCGGCAACAACAACACCGCCTCCGGGGTAAGCGCGCTCCAGAACAACACCGGCAATGACAACACCGCCTCCGGGTACGAGACGCTCTATTCCAATACGACCGGCCAATACAACACCGCATCCGGGGTCGATGCGCTCTATTCCAACACGACCGCCAGCAGTAATACCGCCTCGGGGTATCAAGCGCTCTATTCCAATACCACGGCCGACTACAACACGGCTTCTGGGTACGGCGCGCTCTATAGCACAACGACGGGCGTCAGCAACACCGCCTCCGGCTACGAGGCGCTGTATGACAACAAGACCGGCATCGAGAACACCGCTTCCGGGGTGCACGCGCTCAGTGCCAACACGAGCGGCAGCAACAACATTGCCGAGGGGTATCATGCGGGCGACAACCTTACTACCGGCAGTAACAATATTGATATCGGCAGCCCCGGCGTGAAGGCGGAGAGCGGTACGATCCGCATCGGCACGATCACCGGCACGACCTCCACCCAGTCAGCCGCCTATATCGCGGGCATCTACGGAGTTACCACGGGAACCGCGGGCACGGCGGTCTTCATCGATTCGAGCGGACAGCTCGGTACGGTGTCATCCTCAATACGCTACAAGGAAGACGTCCAACCGATCGCTGACGCGAGCGAGCGGCTATTGAAGCTGCGGCCCGTCAAGTTTCGCTACAAGAAGCCCGACGCCTCGGGCCAGAAGCCGATCCAGTACGGGCTCATCGCCGAGGAAGTGGCTGAGGTGTACCCGGAGCTCGTGGTGCGCGATGCCACGACGGGGCGGATCGATGGGGTGCGCTACGACGAGCTTGCGCCGATGCTTTTGAACGAAATGCAGCAGCAGCACGGCAAGATGACGGCGCAGGCAGAAAAGATGGCGGCTCAGGCGACGATCAATGCAGAGCAAGCCGAGCGGATTGCAGCCCAGGATGAGCACATAGGCGCCCAAGCTAAAGAAATCCGGGACCTTAAGCAGCACGTCGCCGAGTTAAATGATCTCAAGCACCAAATGGCTGAGTTGAAGAATCTCAATCAAGCGACGCAGGTCGCGCTACGCAAAATGCAGACGAGAAATGAGTTCGTTGCGCAGCGGTGACAATCAAAGGCTCGCCATTGAGTCGCGCGCCATGATCCACCGGCGCGGCACGCGCAAGGAATAGGTGTTCCGCCAAACGCCTTCTGCGCCGTTCGCTGCTCTGCAACAAGGGCTAGCCGCGACTTGCTGCACATGTTCAGTTCCCTGCGACGAGAAATTAAACAATAATTCTCGATGCCGGATTGACTCGGACTTGGAAAGGCGTACACGCACGAATTAATTTGGTGCGGTGGCTGCTAGAGAAGCTATCGGCCAATGGCAACGCCAGCGAACGCGCCGCGAGACAATTGCAACATAAGACTAAAGTTAAAACGAATATACGGATAATTTACGCCATGAATACTCTCTATAGATCGGCCTTAGGTTTGATCGGCGCGCTAGCGCTCGTAGGCGCGGCCTTCGCTCAGGTGCCGTCGTCTAACGACACAAGCGACATATACGGAAACACAGGAATGGGCAGCGCCTCGCTCGGCGGGCCGGCGGCCACGAATGGCGGCAGTTACAACACCGCCTCCGGACACGCTGCGCTCACATCCAACACGACCGGCAACGAGAACACCGCCTCCGGGATGAACGCGCTCGCAGCCAACACGACCGGCAACGGCAACACCGCCTCCGGGATGGACGCGCTCGCATCCAACACGACCGCCAGCTACAACACCGCCACCGGGTACGGGGTGCTGGTAGCCAACACGACTGGCTCCTACAACACCGCCTCCGGGTCGAACTCGCTCAGTTTCAACACGACTGGCTCCTACAACACCGCCTCCGGAGCACAAGCGCTCTTTGCCAACACGACCGGTGCCGATAACACCGCCTCCGGGTATCAGGCGCTCTACGAAAACACGACTGGTACCTACGACACCGCCTCCGGAGCAGGCGCGCTATACACTAACACCACGGGAGGATTCAACAGCGCCTTTGGATCATTTGCTCTAAACCTCAATACAACCGGCGGCAGCAACTCGGCCTTCGGCGTCAGTGCGCTGGTCAACAATACGACCGGCAACTTCAACACTGCCTTGGGTACCAGTGCACTGAGCAGCACCACGAGCGGCGCATACAACACGGCCTCCGGGGCGAGCGCGCTGTATAACGTCACCACGGCAGATGACAATACCGCCTCAGGCTATGAGGCGCTTTTTTCCAACATCACCGGTAACTTCAACACCGCCTCAGGCTACGAGGCGCTCTATAGCAATAACGGTGTCAGCAACACGGCCTCCGGGTACGAGGCGCTGTATGCGAACACGAGCGGGACAGATAACACCGCTTCCGGGGTACACGCGCTCGCGTCCAACACGACAGGCAGTAACAATATTGCCGAGGGGTATCACGGCGGTATCAATCTCACGACGGGCAGTAACAACATCGATATCGGTAGTCCAGGGATCGCGGCCGAGAGCGGGGTGATCCGCGTAGGCACGGTGACCGGCACGACCTCGACCCAGTCAGCCACCTACATCGCGGGCATCTATGGAGTTAAGACCGCAACCGCCGGCACGGCGGTCTTCATCGATTCGAAGGGACAGCTGGGTACGGTATCGTCCTCAATCCGGTACAAGGAAGACGTTCGGCCAATGGCTGAGTCGAGTCAGCGGCTACTCAAGCTGCGGCCGGTCAAGTTCCGCTACAAGAAGGCAGACGCCTCGGGTGAGAAGCCGATCCAATACGGCCTGATCGCCGAGGAAGTGGCGAAGGTGTACCCGGAGCTCGTCGTTCGCGATGCCACGACGGGCCGGATTGACGGGGTGCGCTATGACGAGCTTGCGCCGATGCTGTTGAACGAGGTACAGCAGCAGCAAAGTCGGATTGCTGCGCAGTCCGAGACGATAGCGACCCAGGGAGCGCAAATGCACACGATGCAGGAGCGTCTAACGGCGCTGGAGGCCCTCAATCGAGCAACGCAAGCAGCAGCTCTGCGGCAGCTGCAGGCAAAGGGTGAGTTTGTCGCCCAACGGTAGGACTCAGGCGGAGAAGGAAGATCTCCGCCGCGACGCCGCCTCGGGAGAGGCGCTGGAGCGCTGGAGCGGCCGAAGGGGCTTCGCTTCCGGTGAAGAGGGGGCGCGGCGGTCCAAGCCCAGTATAACCGCGCCTGAGTCTTATTGCGGTCGGTGAGACCGCAGTATCCTGGGATTAACAGGTGGGTCGGGAACGGGCTCGGGAATCCATTACGATTCCAGTGCCACTGGCTCTGCGATCCCGCAAAGCATAGCCCCGGTCACTAAATGGGGCGTCGGTCAATCTGTGTGTTTATTTGTGTTGGATTTCGCCAGTAGGCGGATCGCAAGACTTGAAAGCCGGCAGGGCTTCACGGCCCTCGTGAGTTCGAATCTCACCCTCTCCGCCAGCAAAAACAATTGGTTAGCGCTTAAGTAACTGGCCGCCCGGCGCCGGTCTCGGCGAACTGGCTGAAGTGAAGCGTCGCCGTCTCGATTGGCCAGAGTTTCGCGCCGATCTGCGGAGTGACCCGACTCTCGATCCTGTGGCCAGCCACGCGAACCGCGAACACTTGAATGACGAGGGCATCAAATAGCATCGTGATTTGCGGAATGTTTCGCTCCGTACCGTCCATAGGCGGCGCGCCGCTTTTGCCACGCCATCAACCAGTCAAACTTAATAACCGGTTGACGCTTCGCTCACTTCATCCTGGGGTGGCTTGTCACCTGAAGACCAATGCGATGTTTGTTTAGCGCTAAGAGGATTCAGCAACTCTGCCGTTGATCGCCGCGTCGCTATCTTCCGTCGCGACACTGGCGATCCGCGATCAGTGGCGCGTCGCGCCTGCAATTTCGGTAGAGCCGCGCGCCTCGACGAGCGGCTCGGCACGCATGATGAACCGGGAACGTGCAGTTGACTCGCGCTCGCAACGGCGTACAAGAACGAATTAATTTGGACCGATGCTGCCGCTTCGGCTGTCGGGTCCATAGTGAGCAATGCAAACTCGCCGCGAAATTATGTAAACAAAATCAATCAACACGGAAATAGGGGCTATGTGCCATGAACATACTCTATAGATCGACCTTCGGTTTGATCGGTGCGCTCGCGCTTGCAGGAGCGGCGTTCGCTCAAGTGCCCGCCTCGAACGACACGAGCGACGCAAACCAAAACACGGGAATGGGTACCGGCGCGCTCGGCGGGCCAGCCGCCTCGAATGGCGGCAACTACAACACCGCCGTCGGTGATGGCGCGCTCTCTAGCAACAAGAGCGGCGACAGCAACACCGCCTCCGGGTACGGCGCGCTCAGTGCTAATACGACCGGCTACTCAAACACCGCCTCCGGGGGCGGTGCGCTCTTGGTCAACACGACGGGCGCCTACAACACCGCCTCCGGGTACTGGGCGCTCTTTTCCAACACGACCGGCAGCAACAACACCGCATCTGGGGCCGCTGCGCTTTATTCCAACACGACCGCCAGCTCCAACACTGCCTTTGGGTACGTGGCGCTTTATTCCAACACGACTGGCGGCGCCAACACCGCCTCCGGGGTCGATGCGCTTTATTCCAACACGACCGGCAGCAACAACACCGCATCCGGGGCCAATGCGCTTTTTTCCAACACGACCGCCAGCTCCAACACCGCCTTTGGGTACCAGGTGCTCTATTCCGACACGACCGGCAGCTCTAATACCGCCTCCGGGTACGAGGCGCTCCATAGCAACAAGACGGGCTCGTACAACACCGCCTCCAGTGGCAACGCGCTCTATTCCAACACTACCGGCAGCTACAATACTGCCTCCGGGTACAATGCCCTATACAACAACAACGCCAACAACAACACCGCCTCCGGGGTAACCGCGCTCTATTCCAACACGACCGGCAGCAACAACACCGCCTCCGGGGTCCAAGCGCTCGCTTCCAACACGACAGGAGCCGACAACACCGCCTCCGGTGCCTATGCGCTTTTGGCCAACACGACGGGCTCCAACAATACCTCTAGCGGGTTCAGTGCGCTCTATTCCAATACCACGGCCGACTACAACACCGCCTCAGGGTACGGAGCGCTCTATAGCACAACGACGGGCAACAGCAACACCGCCTCCGGGTACGAGGCACTGTATGCGAACAAGAGCGGCACTCAAAACACGGCAACCGGGCTGCATGCGCTCGCTTCCAACACCACTGGCAGTGACAATATTGCGGAGGGGTATCACGGCGGCTACAACCTGACGACCGGCAGTAACAACATCGACATTGGTAGTTCCGGGGTAGCAGCAGAGAGCGGGGTCATCCGCATCGGCACGATCACCGGCACAACCTCGACCCAGTCAGCCGCCTACATCGCGGGCATCTACGGGGTCAAGACCGCAACCGCGGGCACGACGGTCTTCATCGACTCGAGCGGTCAGTTGGGTACGGTGTCATCCTCCATACGGTACAAGGAAGATGTTCAACCGATGGCCGAGGCGAGCGAGCGACTGCTGCAGCTCCGGCCGGTCAAGTTTCGCTACAAGAAGGCAGATGTCTCGGGTGAGAAGCAAATTCAATACGGCCTCATCGCCGAGGAGGTGGCCGAGGTGTACCCGGAGCTGGTGGTTCGGGATGCCACGACGGGCCGGATCGACGGGGTACGCTATGACGAGCTGGCGCCGATGCTGCTCAATGAAGTGCAGCAGCAGCAAAGCAAGATGGCGGCGCAGGAAGAACACATAACAGCCCAGGCTGCGGAAATCGGTGAACTTAAGCAGCAGCAACTTCGCACGCAGCAACAAGTGACCGAGTTGAAGGCTCTCAACGAAGCGACACAGGTCGCGCTACGCAAACTTCAGACGGGGAATGACTTCATTGCGCAGCGTTGATAATAAAAAGCGTCGCAACACGCGCGAGCCCGGAGACATTAACGCCTCAACCGCAAGAGAACTTCAAGAGTTAAATAAAGCGAACACCCGGAGCCACGTCATGAAAACTCTCTCTAGATTTACCTTTGGTTTGATCGGCGCGATCGCCCTTGCAGGAACGGCCGTCGCTCAAGTGCCGTCGTCTAACGACACAAGCGACATACACTACAACACGGGAATGGGAAATTCCTCGCTCGGGGGGCCAGCCGCCACGAACGGTGGCGCCTACAACACCGCCTCCGGAGCTTACGCGCTCAAATCTAATACGACCGGCGCCTACAACACCGCCTCCGGTTACGCGGCGCTCTATTACAACACGACCGGCTACTACAACACGGCCTCGGGATTCAACGCACTCGCTTCCAATACGACTGGCTACTACAACACGGCCTACGGGCAATTCGCGCTCTATTCCAATACCAGCGCCGACTACAACTCCGCCACGGGGTACGGAGCGCTCTACAGCAATAATGGCGAGAGCAACACCGCTTCCGGGTACGAGTCCCTGTACGCAAACACGAGCGGCATACAAAACACAGCAACCGGGCTGCACGCGCTCGCTTCCAACACCACCGGCAGCAACAACATCGCGGAGGGGTATCACGGCGGCTTCAACCTGACGACCGGCAGCAACAACATCGATATCGGTAGTCCGGGGGTGAAGGCGGAGAGCGGGGTGATCCGCATCGG
>Ga0302325_10010161_pt1 | contig 20442 bp, 23 predicted proteins | sample Palsa_T0_2_FD_201948 | JGI IMG/M metagenome (GOLD analysis project Ga0302325, IMG submission 201948) | Peat permafrost microbial communities from Stordalen Mire near Abisko, Sweden - Palsa_T0_2 | ecosystem: Environmental > Terrestrial > Soil > Palsa > Peat permafrost | place: Sweden: Abisko...
AGAACTGGCGAGACCATCCGCGGAGGGACCACGGCCCTACCTTTGAAGCTGGAGGACATCCTTGGTGCGAAATGCCCAAAACTGAGCAAGGAATGATGTGTGAGTAGTTGCTGACGTCAGTAGGCGCGTTCTCTTCTTCCCCAATGGCAACAATGTCGATTTTGTCTCCCTATATCTCGAGCATGCCTATTCAGAGGGAAACCCACCAGATGATTTTGCCTGCTGTGTACAATTCGGGCTCGTCATATGGAATCCAGAATCACCAGACATCTACCAGTACCATACTGCTCACCACCGGTTCACGAAGGAAGAGGGCGACTGGGGCTTCACACGATTTGTGGAGTTACGGAAACTGTACACATCTCCGTGGAATGATTCAGGGCGCTACCTATTAGGAGACAATTACACTGCGAATATTACGGCCTATGTAAGAATTGTCAAGGATGAGACTGGCGTTTTATGGCACAACTTCAACAACTATGATTCGAAGAAGGAGACCGGCTATGTCGGACTCAAAAACCAGGGCGCCACATGTTACCTAAACTCGCTCATACAGTCCCTGTATTTCACAAATGCATTCCGGAAGGTACGGTCATATTCTTTTCAGTATCGGATGTTGGCTAACTTTCCTTTAAGGCTATCTACCAAATTCCCACACAAGATGAAGAAACGCTCCAAAATAGCGCGTACACCCTCCAACGACTCTTCTATCAACTTCAGACATCAAACACTGCTGTAGGCACGAATGAGCTTACCAAATCTTTCGGCTGGGAAACAAGACATATTTTCGAACAGCAGGATGTCCAGGAGCTTTCTCGCAAGCTTATGGAGCGCATGGAGGAGAAGATGAAGGGAACCCAAGCCGAAAATGTTCTTTCCAAGCTCTTCTGCGGTAAGGTTCGAACTTATATTTCGTGCATAAACGTCGAATACGAATCTCGGCGGGTTGAGGATTTCTGGGACATTCAGCTGAACGTCAGCGGCAACAAGAACCTCGTGGAGAGTTTCAAAGATTATGTTCAAGTGGAGGTGATGAACGGTGAAAACCAATACTTTGCAGGCGAGCAGTTCAAGCTCCAGGACGCCAACAAAGGAGTTATCTTCGAAACTTTTCCTGAGGTCCTCCATTTACAACTCAAGCGGTTCCAGTACGATGTTGACCGGGACGCGATGATGAAAATCAACGACCGCTATGAATTCCCAGAGACATTCGATGCAGCACCGTACTTGTCTGACGACGCAGATAAATCAGAACCCTGGGTTTACCAACTTCATGGTGTCTTGGTCCATAGTGGTGATCTCAATGCAGGTCATTATTATGCATTTATCAAGCCAACCAAGGATGGGTGGTTTTACAAGTATGACGACGATAAGGTTACAAAGGCCACCATGAGGGAAGTCTTGGAGGAGAACTTTGGTGGAGAATATTTACTGCCAAACGGTACAGTAGCCATGCGGGGTAAAACCAAACCAATAATTCGCCAAATGTCCGCCTACATGTTGGTTTACATCCGCCAAAGTCGACTCGATGACGTGCTTCTCCCTGTGACCAAGGAGGACACACCACCACATCTCCAAAAGAAACTCGACGAAGAAGCGGCATTGCGCGAAATGCGGAGGAAAGAGCGAGAAGAGCAACACTTATATCTCGGTTGCAAAGTTATCACGGAGGATACTTATCGAGCTCATGGCGCAACGGATTTGACTTCCTTTGAACGTGCCCATAGCGAGGATGAGCCCGCCGCTCCTAGATTCTACCGTCTTCTTCGAAAATCCACGGTCAAAGAACTAATGGAGAAGGTTGGCGCAGATACTAACGTTGATCCAAAAAAAATCCGTTTCTGGGCTATGGTCAACCGACAAAACAAGACCATTCGGCCAGATGCACCTATTACCGATATCAATGCAACCGTTGAAGATACCTACCAGCGGTTAGGTGGTAGCAAGGCTGTAGAATTACGATTATGGGCCGAGGTAGCCGAGAGTGTCAACTCCGATGGTGATGCCATCTGGCCAGCTACTCCAACTCAAACAAACGGGAATGGACCAAAGACTGATCTCATAGTTCTGTTCCTAAAATGGTTCGATGTTGAAAGCCAGAGTCTCTCTGGAGCGGGTCACATCTACATCAGCAGGGAAAAGAAAGTCGAAGATCTAGTTCCAGTAATTCTGAAAAAGATGGGCTGGCCAGATAAGACGCAGCTGCGGCTATTCGAAGTACGTGATATCAAGGTCGGTGGGGAACAAGTCGCTAATAATATTGTAGGAAATCAAGCCAAATATGATTGAACCAATGAAAGCCAAGCAATCTCTCAAAGCTGCTGAGCTACAAGACGGCGATATTGTCTGTTTCCAGAAAGCGGACGCCAAGTCATCATCCGAAAGCGATCGAGAGTCTGTCACGTCCCTCACCAATCAGTTGACGCTTGCTGACAGCGACAGGAGCGCCTCATCGAAGAGTTCAGTCACCTCGTTGTCGAAATCAAATCAATCTGCTAGCTCATTATCGAAGTCGAATCTCGGCCTGGATCGAATTGACAACGCTCAACAGTTTTACGATTTCCTTGTACACAGACGAGAAGTTAGATTCCATCCTCATCAGACCCGAAATGCCAACCCCGAGCAATACCAACCGTTTGAATTGATCCTTAGCAATAAGCACTCTTATGATCAGATCGCAGCAAAGGTCGGAGAGCATTTGAAGGCCGACCCAACTCATCTAAGGTTCTGGACAGTGAACGCCGCAAATGGAAATCCCAAAGCATCAGTCAAGCGGGGACAAAGTCAAAGTCTCCAAACCATTCTCAACCCCCCTTACAGCACATTCGGCAATAACAATCAACGCCCTGATGCTCTCTACTTCGAGGTTCTCGATATCAGCTTAACGGAACTGGATACCAAGAAAGCTCTAAGAGTTATTTGGCTTAGCGATGGCATGACGAAGGAGGCAAGTAACCCACCTTCGATTCAGATGGAGGGGTTACTGACACAACACAGGAAACTTTTGATATTCTAGTCCCCAAGAACGGCACTGTTGAGGACCTCATTGCAGCACTCATCAAAAAGGCACAACTGGACGACGAAGAAAAAGCTGGTCCCATTCGTGTGTATGAAACTCACAGCAGCAAAATTCACAAAGTCCTCACCCGAGAAAGTCAAGTTATGGGTATCACGGAGTATGTCCAGGTGATTGCCGAAAGAATTCCGGAAGAGGATCTCGAACCTGGATCGGAGCTCATTCAGGCATTCCACTTCCAGGGCGAACCCAGCAAGTCGCATGGAATTCCTTTCAGATTCAAGATCATTCCTGGTGAGATCTTCTCGGACACGAAGAAGCGACTGGAAAAGCGAACTGGCATGAAGGGCAAGAACTTCGAGAAGATAAAGTTTGCCGTTGTCAAGCGAAGCTCCTATTCGAAGCCCACCTACCTCACTGACGGCAAGTACACTGCTTTTGGTCTCGTGGGGCAATATGCTAACATCAATTATCAGAGTCTGTCCTGGATGAGATGCTTACGGCTGAAGACGATATGCTTGGTCTGGACCACGTTGATCGATCGCGCGTTATTAGAAATGGGATTGATTTGCAAATCAAGTAGACTATTCTCTCTGGACCGCGCGCCCGAGAACAAGCATTGCTTCCTTTCTGCCTTTTTAGTACCATTTTTGTATGTTATGAATCTTAGCAGATCGATGGGCCGGCCTGCCTTGGCGCTGGGGCGGTAAAATGATATGCGAACTGCTTGAATGCCGATTGATGACTGGATGGAAGGACTGGGTGGTGCGAATGATAGATGGCATGGGTTTCCAGTGGATATGCATGGATGGAGTGAGGGGTACGTTGATATTCCAGGCGGTCAGACAGAACAGTGACTAGTAACTTAAGTAGTCGTCTAGCTTATCCCGGGTGTTCCTCAGGGAGATGCAGATACAAGACTGGAGAGCAAGTGCTCTCCTTCCTGGAGGTGGTTCCTTCACGTAGTGGGTGCGTGGCTACTTCGAGTACCACAAGTGTTCTGGGTAGAAGAGCCGCTGCTGAGCGAAGACGGGAAGATTGTGCTTTGAGTTTATACGCGGTATTTCGCCTGACATACTCTAGATGGAGTCATGTTGCAATTATATTGACTTTCGGTACATGATATGGCCACTCCCCATCCGCATTACAAAGGCTACAATTATATGAAAGGCCGTCGGGTATGTATAGCATGTCTACATTTCAACCATTTTCCTTCCTCCTATTTCCCAGCCATCATGTTAGAAATACGACTTTCCATCACCTCTCAAAGCTCTACTCGGACTCCGTGGCGGGATGGTAGGCCCATCAATATTCCCATACTCTCTTCCTCCTAACGCTGTTCCAATCGGCGGCTCCTCGAAATGCTGCATGCCCGTACTCTGCAATCCTAGCCCGGGATCTTCTTGACGCTGCACTTGACCTCGCTGGACATAGAATTTGTTGAACGGCGAGGCGGTCGCGCCGGACATGGAGGAATTGTCCCAGGGTGCGCTGTCAGCTACCGCTCGCGATTTTTTCTTGTGGCGCACGAGGAAGAAGAGAAGTGCTGAGAGGAGGAGGAGGCCTGCGACGCCGACGCCTACGCCTAGGCCGATCTTGGTGCCTGTCCCCATGCCGCCGCCCGTGCTTGCGGCTGCGGTGTTTGATGCGCTTGCGGCTGAACTTGGGGTCGCTGTTGGTGTGGGAGTGGATGTTGTGCTGGAAGAAGTAGGTGCTGGTGGGCCGGCAGTATCGAAGCGGTTCAGAAGACTTGGAGATGTTAGTTCTCAATGATCGGGGAGCTGAAGAGAGGGAGGCTCACCTGTCAAGCACATGTCCGACTCCATTTGAAACTATCAAGTCCGACATAATAATCTTCGCGGAGTTAATATATATATCTCCATCCTGAATCGTGACCGTGAGGTCACTTCCTTGCTGAGTCTTCAGTTTCGTCCCGTTTGTCAGCGAGGAACTGTATGCGGCGAACCCTGGGACGACATAGTATTGGAAATTGGCTTCCAGTTCGTCAGCGGATGAGTTTTTGGCAAGCTGTGTAGCATCTGCAAGCGCTGACGAGGAATTGGGCATGAAGTACGTGACATCAGGCAAGTCGAGGACTTGGTTCACGTAGGTTGCGCTGGCGCTAAGGTAGTTATCGACGTTCAAGATGGAAACGAAATATAGGAGCCCAGCATTAGTGATTTCTTGGACGAGGGGAACGGGGATCGAGAGCATGGTGTCGATTATGTGAACAACGCCTCCAACACAGACGACATCCTAACCCAAATGTCAACGAAATTGCAGTAGAGGAGGAAATTCTTAGTACTTACACCAGCGGCATTTTTGCTGATGGTTCCATTTCCCGATATAAACTCAGCTGTCCCATCACTTGCCGTGACGAGCTCAACTACCTGACCTCCTGTTACATTTGCATATGCCGTTCCAGACAAATTGCTCTGGATGAACTGAGGCGTGTGTGTGATCGACAGTGTCGGATATATGCCTTTGAGAAGCCCATACTGGATAGTCGGCAGTAACAGAGAACTGTTCAGAAGACCGGGAGATTGGCTGTTGAAATTCGAGATAGCAGTGTTGCTCGGCGCGAGGAAGGTGAAGTTCTGGCTGTTTGCCAGCAATGCCGTCGCGCTTGCATTGGAGTTGACCAGAGTGTTCAGAGCGCTGAGTTGAGGGTAAGTCTGCAGCACTTCAAGGAGAGTGATTGCCCAGCCATGAGAAGCAAGTATTGCCAGCCACCAAAAACTCGATTTCTGGAATGGCTTCATCTTCTCATTCTCGGAGGAATCTCGCAAAACAAACAAGCTGAGAAGAAAAGAACAAGCATCGCGCTCTGAGGCTCGGGAGATTGCGAATGTTATTATTGTCCCACCCCGCAAAGACAGAACAAGCTAGGTTTCCAAGCCGAGATGGTCTGTGGCTGGTCCGGACCGTGGCAAAGACACAATTAGAAAATATGATTGGTCTCATTGGAGAGTTTCAATGTTCAGCTCATCAGACCTTACCTTTGAGGAGCTAGCTCCGTTGTGATCGACCCTGTCCATCGGGAAAAGCCTGGGGTCGCCGCTGCGCTATGCCAATAATAGTGTTTTCGCCAGCCCGAGCACAGGGTCTGTGTTGGACGCTCCTGACACCGATGTTTGAGCTGCAGCCACTCACACGCCAGACCTGGTGAAGCGCCTGACTACGAGCTGCCCACAGCACATGGCACGACATGGCCAGGGTAACGTTATCACGATTTGGAATTTGCCGAGGCAGGGAAAGGAGTACTCCGTACCGAAGATGAAACATTCATGATGCGACGATAAAGATGAGTCGATCACTTCACATGTTGAAGATCTGAACGTTACCCCGCGGACCCCGCATTAAACCCTCGCTCTTCACTCTCTCGCTTTTCTCGAGGGGGAAGATATGAAGGTGCGAACGGGACGGGAAGAGTAGGTTGTCACGTTGCTCCGAGCTCTAATCTTCAGCTTCATCCGAGGTGGTTTTGATTTTTTTTTCCCCATTGCGTAGGTGGTGAAGAAGGATGGCCTTGAAAAGGTTGTTTCGATTTTTTTTCCATTGCGTATGTGGTGAAGAAGAATGGCCTTGAAAAGGTTGTTTCGATTAAAGGCTTCTGCCCCAGCACTCGTCCGTGATGACTGGCACGTCATCAAGAGTAGCCATCACGATTCCCAGCTGCTTGCCTCGTCGACACACCTCCTTGCGGCTTCCCTGTTTAGAGCTTGTTTCATGGTAAGAGCATATGATTGTACTAGAGGTACCGTCTTCAGCCTCTTCCATGTGCTCTTTTGTCTCTTGTCAAATTGCGCATCCATCAGCGACCACATCAGCTTCGCAGTTTCTTAGATCAATGCTCTAGGGAGTGAAGTGGAAATCCCGCGAAAGTTTGCGTTTCCCAGCGATGGCCAGAGTCTCATAGATTCATTCTAGGCTCTCAAGTGACCGCCGTAATGATTTGATACCAAGGCGTACAATGGATGAGAAGCAACTTGAAATGTCTCCGGAAGATGGTCTAGGACTCTCAGTCCTTCGCAGGTAAGCTGTTCTGTTTGCTCCTTCTGTTCAAATGATCCTGCTAATAAACACCAAGGCGGAAGGTTTCGGCATCACCACTACTTCGGTAGAACACAAGACTCGCAACTACCGAAATTACCGCAACTTTATCGATAGTTTACTTTTAGGCTCAAGCCTCTGTACTTTTGTATCCCGAGTCAGAGGTTAATGATTGTGGGGTAACACTAACGGAAGCGCCTTGTTTAGCTAAGACACCTATCCAAGAGTCTTATGTGGAGCGGATTGGGTGTTTCTTTCAAGCCATAGCGACAGGGATCGAGATGTCGTTTTGAGTTGATGTCAATGTCATTCTCTGTTCAGGAACAACGTGAAATGACTACAGTGGGAGTTCTCGGTGCATTGATCTCGATTTGAGTGAGTTGACAGAAAGAATGAGAAATATATGGCGCCGAACTTTAATTGAAACATGGTCCCACTGGGAAGAGAATAGATGAAGACAGCATGTGAGACGACACATTTGGGTGTAAGGCGCATTGCGTGTCATGGTATGTCGAAGTTTGTTGCGTTGAGGGAGAGATTTGACGATTGGTCTGATCTCCTCTCATCAAGAATGACATCCATCACAATATGTATCTCACACAAATTCCCAACGCTTTTCCCTCTTCCGCGCAGCGAATTGCCTCCTTCGTCTCTATTTTCATGCCTATTCGCCGAGGTAGTCTCATAATCGTCAGATTTTGCAATTTCCCTTTTCGAATACTCTCAAATAACACGCCGAGCACCGTATAGACCGTATCCTCGCAATTCTGGATGGCTAGTTCTTGGAGGGATTCAGGCAAGCTTTCTACAAAGCTTATTGCCTGTTCCCGCAGAGGTTGCAATGTTCCGGAGCTCGATTCACCATTCCCATTTTCGAAGGTTCCGGGAGTTGCTTGGGCAGGCTCATGCCCCACAAGAGTGCGCATTGAAGCGCGAAGTCGTTGCAATTTCCGGAACCCAGCCAATGATCCAAGAGGCCAAAGCATGTTGAAGTTGCCATCTTCTTCATCCGGATTAAAAAGCATTAGTTCTTGCAACGAGTCCTTCAAGTGCATCAGTCCGTCTCTTATTGTTGCTGGGCCGAAGGCTTCGTCGTCGGGTCCCTTGTGATAAAGGTATGAGAAATGACTGAGGTTGGGACAGCTTTTCAGCAGCTGAATCAGCGCTGCTGGGCTAATGCGGGAGAGTTCGAGCTCGAAGTGAGTTATGTGGGATATTGTTTTCTCGATCGAACTAATATCCTTATCTTCCAACGAAAGACCAGAACAACGTAAGCATCTCAAAGACCTTAGTTGCAGCAAAGGCTCGACAAATGTCCAGGAACAGAGGCCTAAAGATGAAGCTCCGACATCGAGATTACGAAGTTGATCCAGACGAAAGGGCCGAGGTACGTCATAAGTTGGTGGACGAGATGCCTGTGAAAGAACGCGGGGAGTATATTCGGGATATAGTGGGTTGTCAATGCCTGGATAGTATGGTAAATTGAGCGTTGAAAGATTTGGGAGAAAAATGATGACCAAAGCGGTTATAGCATCCGGAGAGTGGTGCAGGTTATTGTACCATTCGCGCACCTCGTCGTCATCATCGCCGCATATCCTTGATAACCCGGCCTTGATTTCATGTTGAATTCCATTGAACGAGTCTATCACCACTTTAGGATATTTGTAAAAGTAATCCGCATTAAAGGCCAAAGTTTTGACGTATTGAGCGAGTTGTGGTCGTCGTAGAATTGTGGCTAGGAAAGGTGGGGTCCTGAGCAATCTAAGCTCATCTGCGAAGGATGAGTAGAGGACCGGAAGAACAAGGCTGTAGCAGCGTCTGGAGCACAGAGCTACTCTCGATAGATCGTTGGAGGATTCTACCCTAGATCATCCGGCTGTCAGCATTCCCTACTCTAAAGCCTCGCGGGAGCACATTGAAAGATAATGACTCCTGATGATCGAGATGAAGTCGTGTGCTTCAAATCTAGGAATAGGGAGTCTGGGCTGGTACACCGGTGATTTTTGTCCTTACTCTTGAAAGATATAGACCACCAAATCATTGGGAAGCGTATTGAATGCCATCATAAAATGAGGTGTCGGCCCAGAGGTTGGCATACAAGACGTTGTGTTGTACAGAAATGACCCTGGATAATGGTCGAAGGTCGGAGGTCTGAATTAAATGTAAGGGTTGGACGCGATACCTAAAAAAGAAAAGTTCGTTTCAACGTAACTGCAAGAATTCCTGAAGCAACACTATCCTCTACAAAGAGGTCGAGAAGGAATTGATTTAATCCAAGCTGCATTGAAGGTCCCTCGTGATTGATCTCTCATTCAGTAGTCACGTGATAATAATGCGTGACACAAGGGGACCTTGACCTGGATGTACACACGAGAGAAATTGGATGTTAAAGGCAAATCTTCTATCGAAACTTAGGTTATTGCTCAGATATTATATATGGTGATCTTTTATTCATCAAGATTCTCAATGATGCTATTCTGAATAGCAAGTTGGTCCATCGGTTTGGCCTCGGTCATTCCGTGCAGTCACGACCAAGCTGAACATTTCCCCTTCACTCTGCCATCGAGACGCCTCTTCCACATCAAGTTTTCCAAGAAACACCAAGTCTACCCTCTTCAGTTTCATCATTTCGCCCTGCCGTCTTCTGTCCAATAGGAGGTTCATAATTTCTCCAATTTCCTCCCTACAATTCCATAACACCAGCTCCTCCAATGACATCGGTAAGCTTTCCACAAGCCGCAACCTTTGTCGATACTTTTTTTCCAACACGGCAGCATGGCCTTCGTCAAAAATCGCACGAGGAACCGGTCCCACAAGGTTAAAGACCGTAGCTTCCAGCCTCCTTAAACTTTGGAATCCATTCAGAGGCCCGAAAGCCCTTGATTCAGGTTCGAAAATCCAATTGTAAGTGACCAAATCCTCGTTTGTCTCCTCATTCCAATTAACTTGCCATTCCTCTTCGAAGTCTTTCTCTCTGTTTACAATAATCATCTCTTCGAGAGAATGCTGCAGATGCTGGATTCCTTCTCGGAGGTAGAGGGGAAGGAAAGGGTATTGGGTTCCATCCTGAGACTGATGGATGTATGAGAAATGAGTGAGGCTCGGAAAGTGCGCTAGCAGAGGCGAGATTGTGTGTGGGTGAATGTCGCCTTGTGTGAAAGAAAGGTGGGTGATGTGTGGTGCGAGGAGTCCGACCCCCTCAAAATCCTCTTCTTCCATTCTTGCGTCACCAAATGTAAGATGTGTCATAGATGGAAGTTTGGCGAATGGCGCAATGAATTCAAAAAAGCTATTGTCGTTGTCGAATCCATTGACTTCGACGTGCTGAAGGTTGCAATACGGTCCTGGCGTTCCAGCAAGCTGTAGGTGGGACGCTTTCTCGATGATGAGCACAATGTATAGGCCCAGCTGTTTTTCATTTGGAAGTTCCAGCGTTGAAAGATTGGGCAGGAGTGATATAATCAATGCAGTAAGCGCGTCCCCAGTGTCAGAATCTTGCAGTGGTCCAAAAACCATTTCATACCAATCCTCGCTCAGGTCTTTTCCGAGGCATATTGTTTTTGCTATCGTTCTGATTTGGGCACGATGAGATTTGATTAAATTAAGCTCGATTATATCAACCCATGGGAAATCTGCGGAGTAGGTCTTGACATAAGATGCCAGGTCTGATCGTTCTAAAAGGGTACGGAGAAACTTGGTGGTATGCGATTGCTCACCGACAATTGTTGAATAAAGAACTGGGGTGACAAGTTCATTCCACTTGCGGCAGCAGAGAGCTACATTCGTTAATGACTTTAGTGAATCCCACTTCCAGACAACCCTGTTCCACTCGTCGAGGCAGGCACGCCTCAGGATTCGAAGCTGGGAGAATACTAGGATCTTGAGCTCATCCGGAAGTTTGTCAAAAGACATGTTGTAAGACCCAAAGAGGGGGAGTATGGATGTGGGTCGGAGTGTGGAGCGAAAAGGTCGATAGAGATTGTAATGTCTTCTCAAACATGATTTGAGGGGTTGTGAGCTGTTTCACCAGGATGTCTCACTCGGGGTGACAAAGCCACAAACGCCACTTACGATCGTCCAGTCAGAGTTCTCAATCTTCAATTGCTCTGAGATTCTTTTCGATTTGCTTCTAGCATCAGAAGTCGTTTAAATTTTTCTATACCTTGTAGGATAATTAGCAAGTTCTGATTGGTAAAGTACTCCTTAAAGTAGAATAACGTTAGGATATACAATGCTTCTAATGAGAAACAGATACTCAGCCCCTCGTGTACATTCAAACGCACGCCCATTTTCTTTTTTCGCATCATCGTAATTGATGACTTCTCCTTACTCTCCTCCAAAGAATGCCCGTTGGAAAAAATAAGTACGATTGCCTTCAATCCCTTCAGTGCACCTCACCATCTTCTGTAGAACAACGAAACGACCAGAGGGGTGACTTGAAGCAGAGAATTCCACACAAATAATTTTCCCAATGCCTCTAGAGAGCTTTCAGCGAAGACCCTTATCTGCAACAGATAGTGGTCCGTATCAAAGTCACCCGACAAGGGTGCTGAACTCTGGGGTCGGCTCGTAATTCCCTCAATGGTGTTCGCACTGAAGCTTCAAGTCGACGGAGTTTTGGAACCCCAGCGGTGACCCAAGAGGCAGTTGTTCCTTTTAATCATTGTCAGTGATCTCCTTGTGTTGAATTTTTATTGTCAGCCCCTGTAAGGGTGCTCAAGGTGCATGGTTCCCTCTCGGATCTCATATGAGTAGCATATGACGGGTCTTCCGATTCGCTCCATATGGATACGATAACAAAAATTGTCGAAACATCCCTGTGTCGATCCGGGAAGCTATGCAAAGTGTCAAGTTTCTCAGAAAGACAATTCCGAATCTAGATTTTCGTGAACTCATTACTATATATCTCCCAGGAACCAGTAATTATTATTCTGCTCTAGAAACTAGGGGGACTAGGCCCCTAACCCCCATTACAAATAGTCCTAATTTTGAAACTCTGTCACCAAAACACATACTTTCCTATATGCTCTTCGAAAACCCTGCTCGCTCTCGCTCTCTTCTCATAAGACACACGGTCATGACTCGCCTGTCTCGTAACTCAAAAGTATCCCCATGGTCCCCCACCCGCACTTGCATGTTGCACCCGCTACACCCCCATCCCTTCCGGCTTCCCCGTCGGCCCCACCCCAACTTTAGCTCTTCGTGTTCCCAGTAATCGCAGCGCCCTGTACCTAAAAGCCCAGGAACAAGAACGCCAGCAACAGGAACGTCCAGGAACTCAGAAGAAACGGACGCAACGCCCTTTTAGCAAACCCTGTAAACACAGCGCCCTCCCAGCACTCCCAGTAACCGCAACGCCCAGTACCCACGTTTTTGTTCCGACAATCTACAGGCTTAAGCCTCGCAGATAACCCTGTAATATCGCCTGTACTGTACAGTAGCATAAGCACTGCACCCACCACGCCCAGTACTCGCGCTTACCCTAGTTTGTATACGTAAAGTGAGTGAAATTGCGAAATTGCTTGAGAAGCATTCCAAATACCAGTGAAGTAATCTCGGACTCGTACAGTGACAAGTGTGTTGCATGTAATATCAATCTTGGGAAAGCTTACATGTCCCTCTCCCCCTCTTTGTGGTTGTAACTTGAGACATCACATCTGATGGATCTAGTTGGAAATACAAAACTCCAATTTCAATTTTGCGAGGTTCTTCATGGCGTAACATGACGACGTGTTTGAATTTTGCCCTGCTCGGGAGAACATGATAGGAATGAGTTTTGGCTCGCATCTTTCCTACTTTCATGATAACCTGGTATGCAGACGGTTGAGAGGCTAGGCAAGAGAAGCAAGTGAACAGCAATAGTCGCTTCCCAGTCACCAGCGGTGGAAAGTCCACAACCAGTATTGCACCACTTAGCTCTCAAGGCGTCCTCTGTACCTGCTTTTGCGAGCTCTGCTCTAATCCCGGAGGGGACGGCGCCTCCAATCAGTCGAAGTGCCGCATATGCGTCAGGGTCGCCGGTGCTGAGTAGAGTCTTGACATAGAGTTCTGTGTCCGGCCGAGTAATTATTGTTAAAAGAAATTCTTTATCTTTCGGTCACCATGCTTACTGAATATGGAATACAGTAAAGGTTCGGCGTGGCAATGTGGTAGTTTTCATGAGAACAGAGGGCTAGGTTTGAGAGGTCACTTTGGAGCTCTCGGTGACTGGAGATCTGGATGACCAGCTCAGCTGTTAAGTTCTGGATGCTCATGATTTCATTGTGGCGGCTACGCCAGCAGCTCGAAGGCAAAATATGAAGTTAATGAGTTTGAATTCAAGGTGAAGTGCCTGAAGCGTTATGCCTGCTAATTGCATGATCTCAATCTCTGTCGATGACAAGGCTCACCCACAGTTTTGAAGTCGTTTGAGGCTGAGAAAGAGAAAGAGAATTTTAGACTTTTCACATTACAGCCATTACCCTAGTAAAATTATACCTTGAGGGTAACCTGTGTCGATGATACAAAAGCTGCTTTAATACTTTGCTAGGCTGGCACAGATCAATTGATCAATGAGCACGTTTTACAGCATCATCTGGAGGACTTTCAAGAGATCAAACTTCAGAGGGTGGGAGAGACATGAAAACCGCGGGCCCGAGAATACATCCTTAACAGGGTAATAGCTGTATTTGCCCTCCACGAAGCATGGGGCGGCAGAATTCATCATTGGTTCTTAACTTTTCCCAAAATGAGCAGCGCCGCAATTTCCATGCATCCACATGACATTGCAGTCAGCAGCATGTAGTACAACGCGGCTCACACACAAATCCGGAAGCAATCTATTCTCGGCGTCGAATCCGAGCATGGAGTTGACTCGCGCCAGCAAGCAAGAACTACCGAAAATCTGGACCGAGTCGACTCTCTCAAGGCAACTCCACAAGTCCGCTTCCAAAGCAATTGTTCATCACTGATGAAACATAGAATCTTACAAAGGAGTGTGTCAATGGAGCTTTCCTCCTTCGTGGCGCTCCTTGTGGCGTCTGTAGCGTTGGTGGGCGCATTCCCCAACTTTTCTCCTCCCCGTACAAAGGGGATTCTCCACTTCGCGTAGGGGTATTCCCGAGTGGCAGCTGGTTTGGGGGAGTCGCGCTCTATTTTGCTTTGGGGCTGTCAGCTTTGAGAGTTTCGGCATCGATATATCTCGGCGTCAAGGGGAAGTAGAGATATTTGGGCTTCGGAAGAAGAACATTCCGGTGATGTTCTACAATATAGAAGATGAAGCTGCAGTATAGCACAGATAATGCAGCCGTTGTGAGACAATATGCAAGAAAAGCCAGGCCCTGGATGAGATTCCCGAGAGGACTTTCCAGTGACATTGTGGGAAGCTCGAGAACATCTGCCGATATGCCCTAAGGGGCTCTTGCATGGCCTGACAGGGTTGCTAAGCAGCCGAGAACGCATGCGGGGATGTCTGGGGTAGGGGAGTGAACCACGCACGACTAATGTCAGACGCCCAACCAACAATAAACGGATGTTCGCCGAAGTTTAAATAATTGGAATCGAACGGGATCATGGGTGTCCCAGCTGGCAGCGGGGTATTGTCCTTGGGAAGAGGTTGGGGAAAGAAGGTTATTGATTTAATTGGCTGGCTGTCAGTCCACCTGCAGTATATGAACCCGCCGATCTGCCGCAGAAAGAGGAGAAACTCATCTTCTCTACTATAATTCTTCACGCGTTTTTTATCCAGAGCGCCTACTTCAGTATTTATTTTTTGAACGTCAGGCAAGCTTCAATATGGGGCTCGGTGTCCTGGAAGGTAGACCTCACCCAAATCTTACTTCCAAATACGAAACCAAACTTACTGCATCCCAGATCACAAGCTCGCACATGTTCCTGGAACTGTGTTATTGAACGATGAGGCTGCTAGCTCCGATGGAGCTACCCAAGGTTTGAAGCATGGCACTGGAAAAGACTCACACATCGTGCTCTCGCCACAACCGAGTGAGGATCCAAACGATCCTTTGAATTGGCCTAAGTGGAAGAAAGACGTGATCACTGTGATTCTGTGTCTTGGCGCCATGCTGAACGCAGGGACCAACGTAAGTACTGCTATCCGCAAGAGCTTGCAGGTTCTGATCAGCTCAGGGGCCATTCCTCAACGCCTCTTATGCCGTCATATCCAAACAAGTTGAGAGACCAATCTCAGTTGTTGTGCTCGTGTCCGGTTATAATCTCCTCGCTGCAGGATGCTCAGGTCCCATTGTTTGCGCTCTCAGTCGAAAATATGGGAAACGACCTGTTTTCCTGGTTTCAACACTCTTCGACATCATTGGCACGGCAATCGGCGAGGCCAAAATTAGTTACAACTACCTTCTTGCTGCACGTATCGTCCAAGGCTTCTCAACTAGCGCTTTTGAGTCCCTCTTGATCGCCTCAATTGGGGATATGTATTATGTGCATCAACGTGGTGCACGGGTATCATTTATCAACTTCATTCTGAATTCGGCTTCCTCACTCGCTTCTATCATCTGCGGACAGGTCTTTGCCAGTCTTGGATGGCTCTGGCTCTTCCACATGTTCCAGATATTCCTGGTTCTTCAGTTCGTACTGATGTTCCTCTTCTGCCCCGAAACGACTTACCTCCGTGACACACGCTACGAAACCGACACCATTGTCGATGAGAAGCTCGACGAGTTGGCGAAGATTGAGGAGCAACACAGGGAAGTAGAGGTTGGAATGGAACCAGTCAACGTACCAGCGAAGAAATCATTCGTTCAGGAATTGGCCGTCTATACAGGTGTCTATTCCAAAGACAATGTATTCAAGTTTATGTTGGGGCCTTTCCTTACGCTGCTGAATCCCGCTGGTTGCTATGCTGTCATCACTTCTGGACTCTTGAATGCCTGGTACGTTGGCTCGGCCATCATTATAGCTGGTATCTTCTCCGGGCCTCCATGGGGGTTTGGAGCTGCTCAGATCGGGTACATTGGTGCTGGACCATTCATTGGTGGCATGATTGGGTCTATTTTTGTCGGTTGGTTCTCCGACCCAATCATAAAATATATGGGGAAACGGAACAACGGTGTATAGTATGTTCTTCGTTCTCATCAGCTACGACTTGCTCTAACGTTGCTGCAGCGAGCCAGAATTCCGTCTCGTCTTCATGTCGGGAGCCACCGTCTTCATGGGCCTTGGAATGTTCTTCTTTGGCTATACAATGGCCATTGGCGCCAGTGCAATTCTCTGCGCTTTCCTGCAAGGCGTCATGATGGTTGGTGTTTTGATCGGAATCTTCGCTACACTGGCGTACGGCCTCGACGCTTTCCGAAACCAGAGTAGTGAGATATTCATTATGAACATGCTTTTCAAGGTACGTCCAACCTTATATCTTACGTTATTTCTCCAAACTGACTCGCATACAGAACCTCATGTTCTATGGCCTCTCCAACTTTGCAAATCCTTGGGTAGAGTCCAAGGGCCCGGAACAGATAATGTTCGTCTTTGGCGGGACTTCGATCTTCATGGGGCTTATGGCAATCCCGGTGTATATCTACGGGAAGAGATTGAGGAGCTGGTGGTCGAGGCATGATCTTTTCGTGCTCTTGAAGATGGAAACCTCGGGGCCGAAGTTGGACCTGGCGTAATAGTGCTAGATCTGAAGAGGTTTCGCGATATTGCCGAGATGGATTTCGTGGGTGCGCAGTAGTTACATATTTATGCTCCCCTCTGCTGTGAGAGTCTTGCAGGTGGCGATTGGGAAGAGCGTAGTGTAGGAGAATATTGAGAAGAGAATACGCGTTTGACGATGCATCACTTTTATCCATGTAGGCATGCAAGCTGATGATCACGTGATACCTGAGGAACCCCGCTACCTAAAGCCCCTGGGTTTTCCGCCTTCCCCTTTACTGAGCAGAACCTCGAATGCAAGGCAATTCATGGCTGTCTCATTGCTTGCGTGGAAACCTTTCAGATCTTACAATACAGGAAGGTGACACCTACGTACTCGGCGCTCGAGCAAAGATGGAAGCCTGGCCTGTGGAGAAAATCCTTCCGGATGGAGTTCGATTTCGGTGTTCGAACTTGTGTAAAGGCTGCCTGGTTTGCGCATCTCACCACGTCAACGGCCCACAAGCTGTCCAATGATTCCGGGCACAATTTGCTTGCAACAACACTCTTATTATTCTTATATTAAGGAATTCCTCAGTCATGAATACTCAATCCTCGTTGGTGCCACTTCAATAACCTGATGATGAATTCCTCAAGCTTTTGCTCACCAGATGGCGATACTTTCTTCGGCCCTCAAGTCGAGCCATGTGTACGCAATTTCGACTTTACATTACGATTCGAGAACACATTCCTTTCGATTGCGCCTTCGGCACTATTCCTCTTCATTGTGCCGCTGAGACTATTTTTCTTGAGAAATGAGCAGAAAAGAGTTGTCGGAGGGACTACCTTCCAGATCGTCAAGCTTGTCAGTATTTCAATTGCCTAATCCAATTGAAGGACTTGGTCTAAGGTCTAAGACAGCTTGCGATTGCATCGTTTGGCCTTTTGCAACTCGTCCTACTCGTTCTATGGTGTCTCGAGCCAGTTTATCGAAGCGCAGCGGCCATCGGTGCTGCCACACTCGCATTAATTGATGCCGTAGCGTTTTGCTTCCTCAGCTTTGTTGAACACGGACGAAATATCAGGCCATCTGCAATACTGGGGGCGTATCTCTTTCTCTCTCTGCTATTTGACATTGTTCATGTCCGCACCCTGTGGCTGATCGGGCAAGATACCAACGAAGCGCGAATTTTCACTACTTCTGTATTGCTGAAAGTTTGCATACTTTGTTTAGAGGTAAAGGAGAAAAGAGACTACTTGACTGGAGCAGACAAGCTTCGTGGCCCCGAGGAACTGAGCGGCATCTTGAGTCAAGGCGTCTATTATTGGCTGAATCAACTCATCGTACAAGGATACAGTAAAGTTCTCTCCCTGGAGGATCTCTACCCGCTTGATGAACATTTATCTGCTCGGGGTTTGCAAGAAAGGTTTTCTAGAAGATGGGATCACTGTAAGCTTTTCCACTTGTGCGTGAATTAGTGACCCTTGTTGAGACATAACTTCATAGTTGGAGGAATTAGCAAACACCGCTTGTTGTTAGAGACTGCGAAGACCTTCAAATGGGAATTACTCGCGCCAGTGTTTCCACGATTCGTCCTTATTGCGTTCACAATGTGCCAGCCCCTCCTCTTGAATAGATTCATTAACTATCTTTCGGACACCAAAGAGTCAGAGAGCGCAAACATCGGATACGGACTCGTTGCTGCATATGGCGTTGTATATCTTGGGCTTGCTGTAAGCTGCTCAATCTAATTAGCAGCCACATGCTCACTCAAGTTTTACAGATTTCGGCAGCCTTCTACTCTCACCGAAATTATCGTTTCGTTACCATCATCCGAGGCTCACTCGTGACTGCAATTTATCGCAAACAACTGAAATCAGCCTCACAGCGTTGGATAATTCCGCAGCAGTGACGCTTATGAGTACTGATGTTGAAAGAATCGTCAATGGATTGAAGATGATGCATGAGTTTTGGGCCGACCTCGTCCAGGTTTCTATCTCAACCTACTTGCTTCAACGCGATCTAGGTGTGGCGTGTGTCGCTCCTATTGCGGTTTCCATCGGTAGGTTCCCATTGTCGCCTTGATTCATCAATGACATTCTAGCTGATTCAAATCTAGTATCTGCGATTGGAGCCTTCTGTTTGTCGAGTACAGCAGGCGAAAAGCAAGCCGATTGGATGAAACATATTCAACAGAGAGTTGGTAGGTCGCAGTCATTGTATCCTTGAGCAGGACTAATCATTTTAGGGATTACTTCAACGATGCTATCCTCTATGAAGGGTGTCAAAATGGCTGGTTTGACACAAAGGCTCACCGAGATTATTCAAGATATTCGAATTGCTGAAGTGATATCTGGATACAAATTTAGAATGATGATGGTGTACAACTTGATCTTCGGTATGCTCTTGTCATGGAAGTTGGTCAGAAATTCTAAAACTAATTACTGCAGCCTTCACGCCTCTTCATCTGAGCCCAGTTATTACCTTTGCTATCTTCACACTTGTAAATCGTTCGGCTAGCGGATCCTTGGATGCTGCGAGATTGTTCACTTCCCTCTCGCTTTTGTCCCTCTTAACGCAGCCCCTTTCCCAAAGCTTCCAGAGGCTTCCTAGATTTGTTGCTGCTATTGGCTGCTTCCAAAGAATACAAGCCTTTCTGCAAACGGAAACCAAGTCTGATCATAGATTGGTGATCAACGCTCCTGCAGACTTAGGATCATTTCAAGGCCTGGAGGTAGATGGCGATAACATCGAGCTCCAACCACTGTTACGCGCCGATGTAGAGGCTGACTCCATCATTGTCCGGAACGGCACATTCGGCTGGAGCTCTTCTGATGAGCCTGTCCTCAAGGATATCAGCTTTTCCCTCAAAGCATGTAGGTTGACCATGATCATTGGTCCGGTCGCTTGCGGTAAATCAACTTTGCTTAAGGCTCTGCTCGGGGAGACACCTAGTTCTGAAGGGTTCGTTTATGTTTCCACCATCGAAGTGGCCTTATGCGATCAAACCCCTTGGCTCATAAATGGTTCTGTTCAAAAGAATATCTTGGGTTTCTCAAATTTTGATGGCCCCTTTTATACTGCTGTTTTGCATGCCTGTGGTTTAGAAGATGACATCGCGACTTTTCCTATGGGTGATCAATCACTGGTTGGAAGTAAAGGAATTACACTTTCGGGTGGACAGAAACAACGACTTGTAGGTTTCACGTCATCCTAAGCAGATATGCCAAGTACAACTAATCATGTGCATGCAGGCAATAGCTCGCGCGGTGTATTCGAGAAAGTCCGTTGTTATTCTTGATGATGTATTCTCTGGGATGGATGCTGCAACAGAGCATCTTGTTTTCAACAGGTTGCTTGGACCCAAGGGATTATTACGAATGAATCAAACCACCGTCATAATTGCAACCCACGCAGGTTAGTTCAGCCATTTGAGGAGAATAACACAGTTTGTCTGCTCATTACTGACCCATCATAGTGAACCTTTTACCATCAGCAGATTATATCATAGCCCTTGGAAGCAATGGCGATATCATTGAACAGGGAAATTTCGATGAATTAAACAAGATCAATGGTTACGTGCGCAGTTTCTCCGTGCAACAGTCCAAACAAAAAGTCCAAGGCACAAAGCCAACAGGCCAATTTACCCTCGGTCCGATGTCGACATCCGGGTTGGTTGCTGCAATGGATGACAAGAAACGACAGCTCGGTGATTTGACTGTATACATGTACTACTTCCGTACGCTTGGCAGGACTGTTACCTTCCTTCTCGTACTCTTTGCAGCAG
>Ga0302325_10010163_pt1 | contig 20440 bp, 27 predicted proteins | sample Palsa_T0_2_FD_201948 | JGI IMG/M metagenome (GOLD analysis project Ga0302325, IMG submission 201948) | Peat permafrost microbial communities from Stordalen Mire near Abisko, Sweden - Palsa_T0_2 | ecosystem: Environmental > Terrestrial > Soil > Palsa > Peat permafrost | place: Sweden: Abisko...
TGTGCAAAGTGGTTTTTGAGAAATGTTTGGACGGGCGGGGTGGTTTGGTTGGGCTGTTTGGCGGAGTGGGCGGTCAGGATGGGGGCTGGCGGGCTGGGGGAATGGTTTAGTATTACGGGGTAGGAAAGAACTTTTGGAGGGACTTTTTGAGGGGGATATATTTGGAGTATGGACATTTAAGGATGCGTTGAATGTATTAGGACAAACTCCGTCGTGACTAGTACAGAAGATCTTTCTGGCCAGAATTTATGAGTGGCTCTCTAATGGTGTCTACATACGTCCTGTCAAATTCATACATTTAGTATCTCGGACACCAACTTCCTTGCCATGCTATACTTAATTCCTTCAGATGGCCCAATATCATTTCTTCTTCGAAATACACTAGACTGTTTCGTGCGTTTTACCAACTCAAATGCTCGATTTACCGGTCAACTGCACGCCTCCAGCAGTTTACTCACCATATCTTTCCCCGCAGTGATCCACCATTCCCGGGCGGCATCCGTAAATCTTTCTGCAAGAACCATGCAGAATCTCTTCGAATATATGTAGTTCTTCCGCATCCCTTCCTGGGCAGCGGCTGCATCACTAGCTGGAAGTGGACAATAGATCCACCCGTCATCTTCGTCTGGTTTCACCCAACCTCCATGCCTCAAGGGAAGCTCCCTTGAGTAGATATACGCCTCCACAGAGACCGCAAAGTCATCCAATTTATCGGCATCGCCGTTGAAGCTCTTGATGGTTTCCACACCTACCAAAGGTGGAAATTCCCAATTCGCCATCTTCTGGATAGGAGGAGGGGTCGATTCAGATGGAGATGGTGATGTCTGGTTTTGTTGTTTTACTTTCTCGGCTATTCTTCTTCTCCTTTCTTGACGGCGTATCTCCTCAGGGTTGGAAACGAAATTCCCGGGAAGATTGAAACCCTTCGTCGCCACGACTGTCAACTGTATTCTTCAAACGACAAGAGTCCGGTTGGTCCGAGGGGGGTATTCTTGCACAAGTGTCTAGTTGGTATGTCTAAACATCTGGCCGAGGCGGGAAATGAGCTAGGATCGAATGAGCAATCTTTCGAATCTGTTGTATCTTTCTGTTTCTTTGTCCACATCACCTGCAGGCTGCCAACACTGAGAATGGATGCATGGGATGAAGAAACATTTGTTACTTTGGAGATAGAACCGTCGAAAATCGTAGGAAACCGTGGACATTGCTAAGGGCTGTTGGAAAACGTCAATAATCAGATGCTCTAACCCCTGGGCGCAATCCATACGAGGAGTATTCAGCATGAAAATATTCTCCCATATGCTTTTGACGTTGAGTCGAATGAAGCGTGATTGACTTACACGTCCGGTTCCGAATAGTGCCTCCTCAAGGAGCTCTTACCCATCGACGTCCGAATCAGCAAGGAAAAAATAATACGCAGAGAATAACCGGATGAGACCGTATAATGCTAACCCCGTTTCCGTTGTCTCTGGTGAATCTGCAAAAAAATGCGGATTATTTTTGGAGACACGGGGTTTCGAACCCCGGACCTTATGCAAACTAAATCCCCGATTTAAGGAACCTGTAGTGCAAAGCATACGCGCTACCACTGCGCCATGTCCCCCGCAACTGTCATGTGGACCAATCACTTAGTTTTGCACATATACCGCTCCCCTCGAATTAGCATGAGATACGATTGTCGGTTTCGTTCCTGAATCCTGAATTCGCACGCGATCGGTCAGTCTGTCACTGCCACTATTGATCGCACTTGGCCACCATGGCCCTCGAAAACCGTCCTCTGCTGCGTTCCTCAACGGAATTGTTACATTCATCGGCTCATCGTCGACAGTTGAATCGCACAATGTCGCTTCGAGCAGCCTTGCTTGCTTTCCCTCTTCCACGAGATAGTCCACCGCTCGTTCGCCGTCATACAACATCAATCCACCGTCCCTCGCCATTATCATCTTACAACTCGAATTACACTCGTCTCGCTAGCGAACGACATTCCAGAATCCAGTCCCGGAAAGCATATGTTGCCAAGGATCCAGAGTATGCGTTACCTTCTTCGTTCGCGGAGATTCAACGGCGTTTTCCGGTGCATGAAAGTGATTCCTCGAGTATGGTTGTCGAAATCGATTCTCCTAAAGATCCTCTCTCGTTTGTGATATTCGAGGATCCTCCTTTTGTGCAGGAGAAACGGCGGGCCAGGGGAGCTCTGCACCAGGGCCGACCGAGGGAATTGTTTCATGGCGGAATTGCATCTCGACAGAAACTGAGGAAGAAAAACCGACAACGCGCACCAAGCCAGATTAGCGCTAATATCGTCAAGAGTACGGGCCAAATGCTTGGCAAGACAGTTACTGGGACGGTGGAGAAGGCACGAGATGCTTTTGGGATTGTAAGGGAGTCTACGGGACACCTTAGCAAGATGGTCAAAAAATGGAAACACAGAAAGGAGGACTTGGAGAACATCGATCTCGCGGATCTTGCTGGAAAGAGGCATGAAGGGTATTCAAAGGATGTGTTACGGGAGTATGGAAGAGCAAGAGATGTGTTACGCGAATTTCCTGGGACGGGAGATGAATTGCACAAGTATTTATATGATCTCCATGGCGCGGATCTCGAAGTACAATCCTCGACAGATGATAACGGGGTATCTTCTGTGGGGTATGTTGTTCCGATGGACAACGGATGGGCTCGCAGAAGACAGAGTTGGACGAATTTGAGTTCTGTACTCTTGGACAAGGAGAAATCTGTTGCTGTACGATTGAGTGAGGAAGAGGAGCAGGAGAACTTGGGATTGCCTGTTATTGAGGAGGATGTTGAGGTTTCGCAGTGTGGGATTAGTCCGATGACACCGAGGAAACGGGATTGTTCGAGAATGTCGGTTAGGGATGTTTTATGGGAAGATGAACTGGATCAGGGCCAACAGAAGCCGAAGTGGGTCGAGCTCGGAAATGCTGCGTTGAAGAAAGTTGAAGAGTATCTTCAGGGATTGGAGATCTCACCATCGACAAATGCACCCCTGGTGCCTCTTCCATCCCAAGCCACCGCCTATCTCCATGGTACTCAAAAACCAAGCTCAAGCACTCCTACACCATCAACACACCTTCCCCTTCCCCAAGCCGCCCCTCTCCCATCTCACCCGTCAGATACCACCTTCAAACCCACCGACCCCCTCCCCTCCACCAACTGGGAAACCTTCTCCACGGCGTCCCCATCCGCGCCTCCTCCAGGGGAACCAAAATCGCATATCTTACCCTTCCCAGAAACAACACAAGATCTCTTCAACATCAATTCCACAACATATTATACTATCAACGAAGAGGACCAAGAACCCGTCAAATTGCCGCCCCATCAATCGACTATGGATGCGGAGATTACGCGCTCTTCCTCCATTTTGGAACACTATATGACGGCTGATACGGGGACTATTACATTCCCCGACAACCGTCGTCCCATGGCGGGAAAGAAAACTATCGGCGGCGGTGTTAGATCTGATTGTGTTTCTGGAGATGATGCGCAGCGAGTGACTTCCGCAGGGGACAGTATCCAACGACTCGTTTCCGGAGAAAGCCAAAAGGTCCCTTCATCATCGTCCTACTCCGACATCCTAGGTGGACAAGAACATTTCCGCAACGACCCTCCTCAACGACATACTTCGGAATTCTCGACGTTAGGATCAGCTGCTTCGCCGTCCCTTGACGATCCGCCTTTTCAAAGACAAGTCTCGTCAATATACTCCCGTTCGCAGAATTCCCGGCAAGTCTCCCATATCAATCCCCCATTCGCACCCCCTTGCGGGAGATCTGACTCCCCGCCCGAAGTCCTCCTTTCTCAGGATGCTGACGAATGTATCACGCTTCCCACCGAGGTCCACGGACCGGAGAAACCACTTGACGAGGACCTAGTGGATACTTCTATCCCAGCGGTAAATGCATTTAAATGGGCTCCCGTGGTGTCTCACAGCGTATCACCATCTTCAAAAATCACAGTTGCAGCACAAGAACTCGCCCCCGAGCCATCTCAGGAGCTTTTCGGAGCAGGCAAGTCCGTCAGAGATAGAGTCAGGGAATTAGATCTGGCGATTGATTCGACGGCGGGGATGATGAAATTCGATCATGATGGCACGGGGATTAAGAGGAAGAGGAGTTTATTTGGAATTGGCAGGTGGCGGGACAGGTTTTAGGTGCTTTGGGGCGCGCGGGGGGGAGGTGTGGTTCGTTTGCAAGGGGTTTGCTTTTGAATGAAGTGCATGGGTTTTCAGGGGTCTTGGCTTTTCATAGTTTCACGCGGCGTGGTATCATGATAATAATTTGCTGGATTTGCATCATTGCATTGGGGAGGAGGGTATTGATTGTATTATATATATTGTCGAGGGGTACGTTGGAGTTTTGCATTGCTTCGCGATCGAGGGGATTACTTGGCGTCAATAGGGAACATGGCATGGGGGTAGTTAGAACCGTAGGATTATTGCTTGCGATGAATGGATTTGATTGCTTGAATTGCATAAAGTAAACTACAGGAAAGCAAAAAGATGGTATTCCGATCGAGTGTCTAAGGGTCAGAAGAGACTGCTTTGTTTATATGATGGTTGATGAAGGTAAATTATCGCCAAGTTGTTGAAATCCCATGGTGTAAGTAAGCCCCGATACAATATCTCTTCGCTGGACGTCCAAAAAGTGACTCTCACCAACGCAGCACAAGCTGCACAACCACCATATACCATACATATCCCATGCCGCTCCTGTAGGACCACAAACAGCGAACAACAGACCATCCCAAAAACCATCCACACGGTCCAAACCTTCTCCCGAAGATCGACAGCGCACCAATTCCAGGCCGACCCTCTTTCACATGAAGAATGATAATCCGATCCCACGTAAGGGGATCGTGCGGCGGTACGTGCATATACATATTCCTCTCTGTCCACGGAACTTCTCTGTATGTCCACGGGAACCTCTCTGTCCACCGGGGGACAAAGATGCCGATACCGCGAAAAAGATATGACGCAATATAACGTATGCATTTCGGGAGGTATCACTGGACGTTATTGTGCAATTGTATGATACGATGTCATTTCGTTTCGCTTCGTGAGTCCCTAATCGTTGATTGCCTAGAAATAGTATGTATCGGTATATCAACGCACCGGGACAGCGCGCCTCGGGAGAAAGGGGTGATATGATCGGTCGGATAACGGGTAAGATACCACGACGCGGTGACCCGCCATTGCATATAGCTATGCATATCGCTACGTATGTATCACAGTATCTATGGGTCAGCCGAGATGCCCGAGAAGAAATAAACGCATCCGGAAGGGAAAGTGTTATTTTATCAGACTGTTGGGATAATATTCATCAGACTCCGAAGAGTATGGTAATACATGCTGTTTTAAAAACATCATTAAACACAAGGAAACAAACAGACAGGGAGGCGGGGAAGGGGGGTACCTTTACTTCACTTCACCAAAGCGTGCTTCGCGAATAGAATCGTGTTCCATGTAACGCACTTTCAAAGGAACTGTTCTCTGCAGAAGGGGGGTATCATCCAAAGGAAAAGGATACCCCTTGAGGAAAAGGATACTCATGCAATCACCTCGTTTAGAATCGACTCCCGGTATGGAATCTCCCGACGATCCATGATTATCCGGTATAACGAATGTGGTTTCCGAAACCTCGTGAAATTGCCGGGACGTAGAACTCTCCTATCGTACGTCGTGAACCCACGTGCCGGTTCGGCTCCGTGGAGGATGATATGGATGCAGCAGATCCAGTGGGATGGGACGAGAGAGGTTGATAATGCAGGTTAGGCGGGACGGGGGGGATGATAACATCTCAAGCTAAGGGGATGTGCGTGACGAAAGCGGCAGGAGTAAGCTATCGTCTCCAGCACCAGACTAGCTTCCGTATCTTATCCCCCAGGACAATCCCAATTGATCTAATATCAGTCTGTAATTAGAAAGCAGTAACGGCGTCTCTTTGAGGGAAAGTCAAAGTCTAAGGAAATCGACGAAAAAAAAGCAAATTCCGGCAAAAATATTTGTCTCCCAAGGAATAGCAATTTTCTTTTAGAGAGCGTACCTTGTATGTCATGCACTGCCGTCCGTATGTGAAGGTCCCACCGGAAGATACTAGATAACTCGGTTCCCCAACAGAACGTAAAAAGAGAAAAAAAAAGCTGCTGTTGCCTGCAGCTGTCACATGGAGTCTCGACTACATACTACTGCTGTGTGTGTCCCTTGTATCCGGCACAGCACTTCGGATACAATGCATTGACTCGGGCGGGCGAGATAAGGTATGCGACCCGACTGTTCCACGAGGCCAGCGGCAGGATGCGTCGACGCACAGGCCGTGGGATGATAATTAAGGATATTTATCCTTGAGCTTTGAAACTTTGAAACACGGTGTTTCAACAACAAGCCGCGGTGTGGGTGTTTCTGTGGACGCAAAATAGTGTTTGTGTGTCTGTGTGTCTGTGTGTCTGTGTGTCTGTGTGTCTGTGTGTCTGTGTGTCTGTGTGTCTGTGTGTCTGTGTGTCTGTGTGTCTGTGCGTTTGTGCGTCTGTGTGACTGCGGGTGTGATTTCCACCGCGGGACGACAATCTGCGTGCAGCGCTGCTTGCTGCTTGGGCTTTGTGTGTGCTCTGAGCTCTCCCAATTCTGTGTGTGAGTCGTGACTAAGACGGCCGCTGACGTTAAAAGTAACCTTTCTGCGGACCGCCACCAACGACGCATACATAAATTTTGGAGCAGGCCTGATTTCTTGGGGCTACTTCGTGACTCGAACAAACCACACAATCCGCCTTCTCCAATTCACGTTTCTCCTTACTATCTTCACACGTACATACGCTGCTCTCCTTGCACATTGAATTGACTGCTGACAGACATTGCAGAGGTGTGTTTCCTTGATGTTGTTGCGTGGACGGACGTGCGGATTCAACCGCCGCCGCCGCCGCTGCCGCCGTTGATGATGACGTCCCTGGTTTGAGAGGACGGTGGAACTGATGCTGTGTGTGTAGTAGATATGCCCAACCAACTCGATCAATTGAAGGCCACTGGCACCGTTGTCGTGTCTGACTCGGGAGACTTCGAATGTATGTCCCTCTCTCTCAATCCTCGCTGCTATACCAATGTTAATCCCATGAATAGCCATCGCTCAATACAAGCCCCAGGATGCCACAACGTACTCCTCCATCCTCCTCCCACATACCTCCTTCTTCCAAGTTCTAACCGCTTAGCAACCCGTCCTTGTTATTGGCCGCCGCCAAGAAACCAGCCTACGCAAAAATCATCAACGAAGCCGTCTCATACGGAAAATCCCAAGGCGGCTCCCTAGACCACCAAGTCGACACCGCGCTCGACCGCCTCCTCGTCGAATTCGGCAAGGAAATCCTCAAAATCGTCCCCGGCAGAGTCTCCACCGAAGTCGACGCGCGCTTCTCCTTTGACAAACAGGCCACCATCGACAAGGCCCTGCACATCATTGAATTGTACAAGGAGCTCGGCATCGGGAAGGAGCGCATTTTGATCAAGATTGCGAGTACGTGGGAGGGGATTCAGGCTGCCAAGGAGCTCGAGAAGGATCATGGGATTCATTGTAATTTGACGCTTTTGTTTAGTTTTGTGCAGGCGGTGGCGTGTGCCGAGGCTGGCGTCACGCTTATCTCTCCTTTCGTGGGACGGATCTTGGATTGGTATATATCCCGCCTTTTGATCACAGCAGCTGATTCTTAGGTATTGTTAAGCTTTCTCCACAAGCTTATGGTAGGTACAAAGCAAGCACAAAGAAGGACTACAAGTCCGCCGAAGACCCTGGAGTCGTCTCCGTCAAGAAAATCTACAATTACTACAAACAGCACGGATACAAGACCATCGTCATGGGTATTGATCTCTCTCCTGATTTGTGTGTCGGCGGTTGATGGTAGGTGCTTCTTTCCGTAACACGGGCGAGATTCTTGAGCTTGCGGGATGTGATTACTTGACTATTTCTCCTGCTCTTCTCGATGAGTTGCAGAAGACGGAGGGACAGGTACCAAAGAAACTTGATGCCAATTCCGCTCGTGATGCTTCTGTCAAGAAAGTCAGCTACATCGACAACGAGCCTGAATTCAGGTACACCTCCCTCCCAAGCCCGCTTTTTCTGTCCCTAATACCCTCCTGTCCCTAAATTCCGCCCCTTTACCCACTTATCCCATGCGTTATTGTTCTCCATGCTCTCACACATCTTATCTCGCCTTACGAAAATGTCATATCTTTCTACCCATCCAATCCCCTTCCCTTTCCCTTTTTCAATGCTATTTCCGGAACCTCACTAACAATCCCCCCTAGGTTCTACTTCAACGAAGACCAAATGGCCGTTGAAAAGCTCTCCGACGGCATCAGGAAATTCGCCGCCGACGCAGAAACCCTCAAAGACCTCCTCAAATCGAAGATCGAGGGCAAATAAACCATTCGGCGTCAGATGTACCGAGGCATCAGGTCTACTACGGTACATCTAACGGTGCGTTTGATGCGTTTGGTGCGCCTGCGGAGCGTCGGGGCGGTGCGTCAGCGTGTGGATTTCTTTGCGGGGATAGTGGGTGGTATATCATATTATACTTATTTGTGATGTCGTCTCTCGTTGATATAGAATAGGTACTATATCAATTGATCTCTTTGAACTGGACAGGCCGTCTCCTCCAATCCCCTTTCGTTGGAAGCTTCGAACTTGCTTGCTGTCGTCATGCAATCCCATTGCTTTCTCGTTCATCAGACTTTCTTTTGACCTCAAACCCGAACCCCTCAATGTCTAAGACTCTTAGGAGCTAGGTTTAAGATCCCTCTGCCTGATTGCGCATACGTCAATTGAGAGGAGCGGGCCTGTGGGTTATGGCAATGAGCCCTTGAGAAGATATGACAAAGACCGGTCCAACCGGTCTAGGAGACTCGTGCCGCCAGCGCAGCGGGGCGGAGGCCTACATGACATAGAATAGGTATATCAATTGATATCCCTGAACTGGAACGATATAATTGTTGGTGGTAGTGTATAGGATCTGATTTAGTATCGGGGGGACCATTTTGTGTATTTTAATAGTTCTAGAAACCGTCTTCTACGGAAGACCCAAAGCAAAAGCACCAAGTATACATGTAAGAGACTAATCTTCAAAGTCCCACCTTCAAGGCCCCCTCTTGTCCCGATTCTCATGAGACTCTTTAGTATTCTCCTGAATGTTCTGTCCGCATAATAGCCCTCCCACAGTTTTGATTGCCATTCCTCTCCGACGTGCACCAGATTCACCGACATGGGATAGCGCGATAGGGGGTCGACGTTGTTGTGGAGTCGGCCTGGTCGGTGCACGATGGTCACATTGTCCTTCAGGGGGCTGAGAATCAGGCTCCATTTAAAGAGCCTCGAGTTAATTAACTCCTCTTTCAGTGCGTCATCTGTGACTATTAACTGATCCCACATGTCACTAGTACTGAAGTGTTCTCCTTCATGAAACTTCCCCTCCCTCAGTTCTCGACTTTGTGGACGAGGAGCCCGAATTTCAGCCTTGCATTGTTTCAGAAAACCCCAACTGTTGGGGTTGGAGCAGATGAGCTGTTATGGGTAAGAATGATATTCCTGGCAGCAAGAGCGCGCTGGCAAGGATTGGTTGTCTCCCCGGGAGATGCTACCTATGCTCAATGAGCACAAGCAACCTCTCGACCGATGAGTACTGTCTCCACCAACTGTTGGGGTTGGAGCAGGTGAGTTGTTATGGGTAAGAATGATTTTCCTGGCAGCGAGAGCAGACCTTTTTCCTCTGTTCCCTTGTCCTCATTGAATCATGGATGGGTCGGCCTTCAGTCAGGTTGGCTAGGATTTGCGAGTCCGTTGAATTCAGCTGAGCGTACAACATTGCGACCATACAGACGAATTCGCCACTTGTAAGAATGTTTTTGGACAAGGCGTTAAGTCATCGTAACAAATACGCGAGCCACTCTCACTTGACGGCTCGTATTCTCTTTCGGTTCATTTGCAAATCGTGGTCCTAGGTTTCGAAGCCTTTCAGGGGATACAAGTCCGTCTGGATCCCTTAACGATCTCAAGAACTGGTGTCTTCCAACCAACACTCTTGAACATTTTTGACCCAAGGCATCCTTCAATGGCTGTTTTTAGGCGAATACCCATAACGGTGGATTGGATAGCATCATTCAACAAACTGATCGTGTCTCCTTGTGTCTGTACGGCTTCAGATGTGCTAAGGAGCTCCGCACGCGTCGTGTTAACGTCTCGCTGTAATTGTATGTTTCCCTTGTATGTTTTCCTTGAGGACTGCTTCCACTTTCGCTTCCGTGGTAATGATCATGAGTTCTGTTGTCGTGGATAAACGCATCTCCACTAGATTTCCGTCTTCCTTCCTTCAACTCTTGAAACTGGTCGCGGGGCCCGAATCCCTGTATCATTGCCACGAAGCAGAGTCCAGCATACAACGCCGGTATGACTTCTCTTCAAATATCTAATTCGAAATATGCCGACGAGATCGACGCTATCATCGAATATCCAGGTCTCCGCGGCCAACTCAGGGACAGAAACGCGACATCGGTATTCAAGAAATGGTGGCAAAGGAATTGGATGTATAGGAGTCAACCGTGTTCTTGAAGGACCCTACCACCTGCAGTCCATTGTTCCTTGATTTACACCAAGAGGGTCCTAATAATTGCAGCTGTCTCGTTGGCAATTTCGGAACATCGGCGACAGATGTGAGGCGCTGAGGGATGTCCTTTTCTTTCGTGGCTCGTTTCATTTTAAGATGTTTTAGGGGCCGTTTTGACTGCACGGTTTCTCGCAACTGCGTGCCTGAGGCGCTGGGTCTTGTAGATGTGGAATGGCGCCTGACGATACGAAAAGGGTCCCCTCCATCTAGAGTCGAAGTTTGTCATCCGGCATCACAGTTACGAGAAGCGGTGCCAATCCAAAAGTGCCCCAGAACATCTTAAAATGAAACGGCGGGTCTGGTTTCGAGACTAGAGCAACTACGTGGCCTTGTTAGCTGCCAAACCAGCTTAATTCCCGGATTCGATGAGCGGCTTAAGGCCGATCGTCACCCAGCTTTGCCGTTAACTCCCCGATTTTCCAAATTTCATGCGTCCCAGCATTGTCTGGCCATCCTTTTGCCATGGACTCGTTCCTCGCGCGGCTGAACACGCCATCGGCCAAACTTGTCCTCGCAGCCCTAGTCTCTTCCTCTCTTACCGCCCTATCAATCTACTCTTTCCAATCCCTGCGGCGGGAACATGCGCTCTCGTCGCTGAAAGCGGAAGCCACTTCCATCAAACCAACTCAGATCCACCGTCTCAATTCGATTGGCGCCGAAGACATTTCCGGGCCTTCGAAAGAGATCCAGATTGCGAGACAAGCCAAGAGAGGAGAATATGACGAGGAATTGGTTATGGAGCAACTTGCGAGGAATAGAGCGTTCTTTGGAGACGAGGGGATGGACAGGATTAGGACGAGCTTCGTGATTGTTGTCGGCGCGGGAGGTGTGGGCAGTTGGGCTGCTACGATGCTTGCTAGATCGGGAATAGGTATCTTCCTTCTACATACTGCATGTTATTCCGTGTATTCCGGAACTTGTTTTGTTTTGAGATTGTGCTGACATGGTGATTAGGACGAATACGAGTCATTGACTTCGACCAGGTCACTCTATCAAGTCTCAATCGCCATGCTTCAGCAACATTATCCTCCGTCGGCACTCCGAAGGCTACTAGCCTATGCACCTTCCTCTCCACCATCAGCCCCTTTATAAACTTCGAACCCATTATCGATCTCTGGACCCTCGAAACTGCTCCCACTCTCCTTGCCGACAACCCCGACTACATCATCGACTGTATCGACAATATCAGCACAAAAATCGATCTTTTAGCCTATTGTCACAAGAATAATCTCCCTGTCATAAGTTCAATGGGCAGTGGTTGCAAGAGCGATCCGACGAGAGTGCAGGTGGGGGATATCAGTGAGACGGCGGAGGATCCGTTGTCCAGAAGTACGAGGAGGGGATTGAGACAACGGGGAATTGAAAGGGGAGTGCAGGTCGTGTTTTCGACAGAGAAACCTAGTAAGGAGGGGGCAAAGTTGTTGCCTTTGCCACAGGAGGAATTTCTAAAGGGCAGTGTAGATGAATTATCTGCTCTTCCTAACTTTCGAGTTAGAATATTACCCGTCGTTGGTATGACCCCTAAAACACTAGGATCTGTCCTGCTGTTCTTTCGCCCTACTTGGTCGTATCCGTTTTCAGACACTCTTTATACTGCCTTTCGTGCTCCCAAAGACTGAGGTTAGGAACTATGCCAGCGATATTTGGCCTGACCTGCGCGAACATGGTCCTAATGAAACTCGCCAACTACCCCATCTCAGACCAATCATTCTTCGCAGCTTCCAAACTCCGCCCCCGACTCTACTCCGAAATCCACACCTCCCTCAAATCCAAATACGACTCCCACGGCTCCTCGACCGCGCAACCCAACTGTCCCTTCAACGTCGACGACATAGGCTACCTGATCGAAGAGGTTTTCCGCGGACGAAGTATCCTCGAGCCATTCCATTCATCTCGTTTGACCGTTGTCAAGTGGCGCCAGGAGGGTAATGCTGAGTGGGGGAATGTGGTTGTGATGACCAAGGCGGAGGGTAAGGATCATGAGAAACGGGTTTTGAATAAGGGGGAGAAGGTCGAGAGTGTGTATAGTATGGAGGTCGTGAGAAGGGTGGAGGAGTTGTGGAGGGAGGAAGAGACGTTGAGAGGGATTAGGTTGGGGGCGATGTATGCCAGGAAGGCGTAATTCTCTGCTTAGATTTGAAGGCATGGCGTGCAATGGCATCATATTTCTCCATTTTCTTTGACATTTCTTTAGCTTGCTGAACTATCTTGTATTTGATCTGACATACAGAAGATAATAAAAGCGGAAATGGATCAAGTTCAGGATGTATTCCTTGCAAAGTCTTTGGGACTGCCGATTGGTGATATTTCTTGGGCCATCTGAAGGAATTCGGCTTTGCATCTGAGGTTTCCCCGCCGATCCATTCAAACAATCTCCACATCCACCAAAGTCCAACCAGGCCACACTGCATCCATCGCTTCCACGCATCGACGCATCTACAAATCCAACACCATCTTACCTTGTACAATGTCTCAATCTGTCGGATTAAACAATCAGCTCTACAAGAGTAACCTCTTCATTTGTGTTGAGTGAATTGACGGTAGTTCTGCCTACGCCCGCAACGGCGCTGTGGTCTCCACTTTACGCGGCCTATTATTTGTTTCTGCAGGGTCGCGTAGCTTATCACCGTATTGCAGGAAAGACCTTGATGGGGAACTTGTTGCCTGAAAACAGAAGCGACAATAAAGTGTCGGATGTGGACAATCCAGATCCACTGTATTTGTCCGTCCGGTCTCAACAAAATTTCGCCGAAAACGTACGCGCCCTTCGCCGTCGATTCCTTTTCAGCCGCTTGGAGACTAATGTTAGGTCCCATATGCTTTGTTACTGATTGCTTTGGGAGAACTGAATGGACTTCCTACGGAGAAGGCTCACTATCTCCTCGGAAGTCTGTTCGCGTTGAGGGTTTTGCACGTCGAGTTAGGACTTTATGGCAGAGGCACCCTGGGATATGGGAGACCTATTGGGTACAAGGCACTTCGGACGTAATGCTGACTTCCTAGTTTCTATGGCACTATGGCTATTATTGGGGGTGTTGCGGGATGGCTTGGTAAGATGGCTTGGGATAGCCTTAGCTTGAGTCTTTAACTGCTGGTTTCATCGTGTCGAAAGACATCGACAAATCTATAACCTTCTATTCGCAAGTCAGACCAAGAGAAATCGAATTTGGAAAATCTGTTGAGATCGGCGCTTGTGGATATATATTGGCGACAATCTTGTTGAAGAACTTTGAAAAACCTTCTCCGTTCAGTCCTGCATCTACTTCATCTTGCCATGGATGCCATCACCAGAAAAGTTTTCGGTCAGTATGTGCCGTTTGACATCTACCTACTGGTCTTGGATCATCTGAACACTCTGGACATCAGTTTCGGTTCGTCACTCGCTCTGCTTAACCTCTCGTTGACTTCTCGCATCAACGCCCGGATTATCCGAGACTGGGCCTCAATAGCCGACTCAAACAATTCCCGAAAGATTCAAGAGCTTGAAAGAGATGTTATTCCGCCACGTAGAAGAACAAACCTGGCCGTTCTGTGTAGACGTCTTGGCGGACTTTGCACCATCTGCGATAACCGAGCAAAGCTCCCTTTTCTTCAACATCCAAAAGATGAGCTTTTTGAAGGAATACTGCTCTGTCGACCATGTGACAGAGCTTACTTCCCAAAAATATCTCTAGCCCGGATTCTTCATAGATATCAGGTCAGGGAAGAGGTTCCCGGGAATCCCTCGATCCAACAACTCCTTCGCATGTGTCGTCCTCGCGCAACAGACTACTACAACTGGGCAGACTTTTATCCTCTGACCCAGCATTCATTGGATGTGTCTGCACACTTCGTTAGGCAACTTTTTGGCTCACTATGTCACACGAATGAGGAGTTGGGGGGTTACTTTCCACCGAATCAAGAGAGTCTTTCAGACCTTTATTGGCCTAAAGTATTCATATTGGAGGATCTTGGTGCCTTGGAGGGTCTCGATCAGAATGGAATAGCTTCACTTCCTCCGTATAAACACGAACTCCTGATGCTGAATCATTTTCGATACCGTTTCGATCCAAAGTGGAGAGACGACATGTCAGATGAGCAAAAGTTTCGGTATCATCTGCAGATTATAAAAGCATGGGCCAGTGATACCAATTGGATCGAAAGGCCTTGGAGACTGGATAATTTTCCACTAACTGGTCGAAGAGGAGCTCCCTTGATCATGATTAGCTCACCCGAAAGTCTCAAAGACGAGCTGGACTACCGGGAGTATCAATCCACCTGCGCGAAAATCAAGGGAGTCATGGGCGTTTTCCCTAATATTCTGCTCTATCCTTACATCTGGAAAGGTTGTGCAGAATCAGCTCGAGATGCCCAATATGCAACCAATCTCGCTAGCTACATATATCAGCAGTTTTTTCGAGTAAGGAGATGGACTTTAAACGAGCTGGATTTTGATATGGAGATAACGAAACAGGATGGGCGTCTTGAGGTTGATTTGGTCCAGCGGCAGTGCAGGTTGAGGTTCATTGAATGCTTTCGCGATCGTGGGTGTCGTGCGCCAGATATGCATGATGGGATAGTATACAGAACAGATATCATCCGGTTTCGGGGGTGCGATGTGTCTGTGCTTTCGCGGGTCATGGTTTACGGATACAGTAGTCTGTCCGAGTGCACCACTGATTACGGACGTTTGGTGATATCTCCGTGGAGGAGCTGTACTTGTCGGTGGTGCAGCTCGCCTGTATAACGGTGTTGAAGACTTTGGGGTAAATACGTGATTGAATGTAACTCACTTGGCATAGTCTGTTAGTCCCATAAACATAGAATTCCAAACGTCCTTTCCGGTATCCATACAATGGCCAGCAAAGTGCAAATATAATATGCTATATATGTTCATGTTCTTCCCAAGAACCGTCCAATTTCTTCCCCCACCCGACCAATCTTCAAGAAACTATCGTGTCCAAACAAACTCTCCTTTTCGCTCAACTCGACGTATTCAACCTTCTCATTCCCGGCCCTCTTCAAACAGTCCACAATTTCCCTCTGTTGTTTTGCCGGAAACAAAATATCACTCACTGCCCCGACGACAAGCGTTGGAATTCCTGCCAACGTCTTAAACCCCTCCGTCAAATCTGTAATTTGTTCCTCCGGACTCGGCACGGGTTCACCTGGTTGAGGCCCTAATTCGTAAGGCACACTAGGTAGACATGAATCTCCACGTTCGCCGCCGGATTCAGCTGGTTTAGCTCGTGCAGAAGCAGACATGTCGAATAAATCCATTGCTTTCGAGATGTACAACATGCTGTTAGCATCGTAACCTCGCCACCATTTTTCGCCGGACCAGTCTAGGTAGCGCTCGATTTGGTAGTCTGCGCAGAAAGCGGGTGGGGAATCCGGAGAGAGGCGAGTTCGAGCGAAACGTTGTTCCCATTCGGGACCAGAACGGTAGGTGATTGTTGCGATCTCTCTGGCCAGCTTCATTCCTGCATGAGGAGGGACGTCGTTGTAGTATTCCCCCCGATTCCAATGTGGGTCCGCCATCAATACTACGGTTACTAAAACGTTTAGTAGAGATGTATACCTTGGCGCTGAACGAATCGCATGGCGATGCTTCCGGGGAATGATCGTGCTGCTGCACTTACACTGACAATCCTGCCGACTCGATCTTTTCTGCCTAACACACCTGCCGCCAAAGACTGCATTCCACCCATTGAATTACCCACACTCGCATACAGTTTCTCGATCCCGAGGAAATCGAGTAACTTGAACTGCGCCCTGACCATATCGAATATCGTGATAATAGGGAATGAGGTCGCATATGGTCTCTCGGTTATAGGGGAAATGCTGCTTGGTCCGCTAGAGCCGAAACATCCCCCGATGGGATTGGTGCAAATAATAAAATACTTGTTCGTATCCAGAGGTTTCCCAGGTCCAATGACATGTTCCCACCATCCAGCCTTTGTATTTTTAGGATGCGACTTTGCATGAGAGGATGCACTTAGACCGGTATGCAGTAAAATAGCATTCGACTTTTCCCGATTGAGCGATCCCCAAGTTTCATATGCAAGGTACACCTCGGGCAACCTCCCTCCATGATCCATCACTAGCTCCTCGGGAGAATAAAAAGTCTCATGTCCAGAATGCAGTCCCAGCGGATTCGCAGGATCAACTTGTTTTTGCGGTGGATTTTTCCGAAGATTCGCGGTCCGTGAATCTAATGTATCGAGACACGGGAACGACAATGCGGGTGAAGGTGGCGCCGATGACCCTGACGAAGCAGGTTCAGGTACAGCAGTAGATTGGTAGCGCAAGGCAGGTATTCGAAAGCGCCGCGAGGAAGATATGAGCTGACGGACGCTGGCTCTGCTGCGCGGAAGGATAGACATGTTTCGGAGGAAGGGAAGTCGACGAACGGCGATGTGACATCCTTCCCGAATTTCAGATGATACTTTTGTTGCGCATCAAATCACGCGAAATGGCGACATCGCTGTCACGTGATGTGGCCCGCTGGTCAGATCGCTATCTGACCACAGCAAGCGCGATTTCAGAGTAGCGAAGTTATTATATGCATACCGCAAATTGATCATATTAAAAGTATCTCAAGCTGAATGAGTCCTTTGTATACCAAGCGATACTGGCAGAAATTTTTTGTGCCACTATTCCTATTTAGATAACTGTACGGAAGCCTTCGAAGAATAAACCAGCCCAGATCAGTCAGATCACTTGTCGCGACTAGAGTTCCCTTGGGAATCTATATATCGACTTGTTTGTTTTTCTTTTCTATAAGTTGAGGGACTTGTTGGTCGAATTAATTCACTCCGAAAACCGAAAAGAGATTCCGTCACTGAAACTGCCAGATATACCCCATGTCAAGGTTTTCCGACGGCCATCTAAATGGGCACGGCACGTTCTCTTCACAATATCTCCATCTGGTATAAGTGGAAGTAACGATGTTTCTCCTTCCTCTCAATGATGATCAATCAGACTATCTTTGGCGCTCTCATTTGCACTCTCTGGCTGCTTTCCCAAACATTCGTGATAATCCTTCCGGGCTCTATGCCCTGCCATCAACCAATGAGCAATCCGAGAAGCTCAGTGTGGAGGAATATTCCTAGGCATAAAGTTTCACGTCATCTTTTTTCGGACTTTTGAAAGACGTCCGTGAAAGCGTCATTGATGCACGAAAAGCTCAATGTCAAATCCCAAGCAATCAAATCTCGGAATATTCTACATTAATAATTCTATGCATATCCTGCCAACCAACCTTATTCCGTCCCATCATCCTCCGCAACAACGCACGGGGAATCGCCCCAAGTCATACCAACCCAAACAACAAGGTCAGGACCAGAGAGCAAAAAAAAAACAAGCAGAACAATACACTGAACACAAACTAGAAAACCAACCATTTCCGATCCCAATTAAACCGGAGATGTGTAAAAAAAACACAAACAAATCCTATTCCTTCCTTTTCCGTTGATGAATGCCATTCGAGAATGCGATGCCATTGGTAGTATTGTTTGAGGGTATATGTCCATTAGCGACAGATAGCGAAGCAACGTCCTTTTCCTTCTCCTTGTCGGTGTCTGCGAGAGGCGTGTCGTCGTCGTCGTCGTCTTGTAGAGGGTCGTCTTCGTCGTCGGAGCGGACGTCTTCGGCGGGGGCGCCACGGATAACACGGACGGCGAGACGGATGATCATGGCGAACCAGAGACAGAGGAGTCCTTGTAACGTGACGAGCAGACAGATGAATAATAAGTGTACTTCTCTGGTGAAATAGTATCCTTCTTGGGGATTCCAATTGTATCCGTCGCCCCACGGTCCGCCGCCCCTTGGCGGGTAGGAATGATAGTTTGGATTGTCTTTGTTGTCTCGGTGGAAGATTTCGGGGGCGTCAAAGTAGGCGGACAGGATGATCAGGTTGAAGAGGTAGTGGCGGGTGTATGGCCAAGAAATGAGGAAGAAGAAGAAAGTTGCATCGCACGGACGTTGGAACTCGAGATACTTTAGCAGTTTGGCAGACTTCGATTAGTAAAGACCAGCGAAGGAGGGTACAGATAATAGGATGTCTGAAAAATCCATGACGCAGAGGATGAGGTTGCCGACGGCAGTGACATTGTATGTATAGCTCATGAAAATGAGTGTGCAAGTGACCAGATGATGGGTAAACATCTGCCAAAAGTCCTTTCTCCTCTCCTCGATATTCAAGACAAACACCTGTTGAATCCAGAATGCCATCTCAACAAGATAATACGCCTTGAAGAGTCCGTCATTCTCGATCTGTGGATACCCGGCCCAAACCTCTCGTGTATTCCCCCAATATGGGCTGTGGCGGACAATATAAAGGCCCCCCAGGAAGGAAATACTGTAGTAAAAGACACTCCAGGCCTGTTCTGCGAAGCGGGTTGCGCTGCGAGTTGTCGGGTGCGGAGCGAAACGATAGAAAAAAGGCTCGAAAACGTATCGCATGAGAATTGCACGGAGCAGAGTGAAACACAACACCCACGTAAACACAAAAGGCCAGTCGCCCTGACCCTTGTTGTACAACTGCGTGGCAGGATTGAAGTGCGAGAGTCGAAAGAATTTCGCGGTATACGGCTGATCAAGGAACAAATGGGGTGTCGCCAGCGCAGTCAACACCGTCAATGGCATTCCTAGACCGTCAGAGACACAGACATGGGCAGCTACGGATCTGGTTCTGGACGAGCCAATCCTTGATATGAGAGAAGGGATTAGAGGACTTGGATTTATGTTTTCGCCGGCGACTTGGCAGCGGTTTGATGGCCCCTGTCGAAGTCATCGCGCAGGCTGAACGAGTGGAACTGGATTGCGTGGATTGACCTATTTAGCGACTGCTGGGCATCGGTGAGCTGACACGACTCGATCAAAACCTTCAACCTTAAGCTGAAACCGAAAAATGCTTCACAGGTACAACCCTAACCCACGGGATACGTGTGTGTTTAATCTATTTTTGGATCACATCGTGGTTCAAGCAGAACTTGGCACAAGTGTATGTATGTATGGTATGCAGTATATTAAATGTCGTCCTATGATATCCCAGTATCAATATAAACAGACTCCTCAATGATCGTCAAGCAGATTCTATGAGTATTCAATGAATGCTTCGCCCCAACGAGCCGCGACGTCGCTCCTTTGTATCTGGCGCGATAATCGCGCTCAATCTCGCGCAAATAGGCTTTTAACGCACCAATAGTTGATTATCGTCCACGCACGTTTTCATGACCTCGCATCATTTTGCCAGACTTCGCGTCGTCTTCCATGCAATGAGATCCGGCGAGAAAAATTGGATAGCAAGTGCGGAGCGTGAAGTCACGGTCTCGACGACAGCTGCCCTTAACCGTTTTCCGTAACACCTCCAGAATGTAAAAAGTCTCAATGTGAACCGTTCCTCCACCATGTCAGCAGGCCGAAAATCTCTCAATCGGATACGCGTCTCTTTCTCCATTCCCCACCGAAGCCGCAACAAAGATATGCACAGCCCACTGATTACCCCAGTCGATACCCGATGAGCCGAGATGAAACGATAAGCCCCCATAACCGTGATTTATACCGACCAGCAACCGACCGTGCGTCAACAACCGACAACAAAGACCCCCCCAAACCCCATTAATATAATAAAGTTGTTCGTTGATCCATAAACTTTCTCACATGCAAAAATCCCCCAACTTTCTGTCTGTCTCGTGAAACTCTGGGCGGACGGCCCGCACGGTCCGCTTCCCTTGAGCCGATAATGAAGCCATGCAATTTCCTAGTAGTGCCAACGACCGAATTTCAATGCCAACATATA
>Ga0302325_10010164_pt1 | contig 20438 bp, 19 predicted proteins | sample Palsa_T0_2_FD_201948 | JGI IMG/M metagenome (GOLD analysis project Ga0302325, IMG submission 201948) | Peat permafrost microbial communities from Stordalen Mire near Abisko, Sweden - Palsa_T0_2 | ecosystem: Environmental > Terrestrial > Soil > Palsa > Peat permafrost | place: Sweden: Abisko...
CCGGGGCGCCCTACCCGCCTCCCGGCCCCCGCCAGCGCCCACGACGTACAGGCTCGACGCATCCCCGACGACGACGACGTCGACGACCACGCGGCCCGTTCGCCCGACGACGAGACCGTAGGTGGCGTCGTCGTCGCCGCGGTGGGCGAGGTCGCTCGTGACGAGACCGTTGAGCCAGGAGAGCCGATCGGCGCCGCGGACCACGAGTGTCGCCAGGTCACGCCCCGGCACCGCGAGGACCGAGCGTCGGGCTGCGCTCGCGATCACGCTGCCTTCCTGCGGCTCCACGCTCATCGCGGAAACATAAGTCGAGCGTTGACGAAGTCGAGCGGAGGCGCCGTCACCGCTGTTATTGTTCGCTCGATGGGCGTGGATTGCATGACGCGGACCCCCGGGGTGCGCGACTCGGCATGGCGGGTATAGGCGTCATCGTCAACCCGAAGAGCCGGCGCAACCTGCGCGATCCCGGCGCGGCGCTCCGGCTCGAGCGCAAGCTCGGGGACCACGGCGTGCTGCGCCGCGCAGGCTCCATCGAGGAGCTCTATCGCATCGCCGAAGACTTCCGCCGGCTGGACATCGACGTCCTCGCCATCAGCGGTGGCGACGGGACGGGGCACGTCACGCTCACCGGGTTCCTCGACGTGTACGGGGGCGCCATGGTCCCGCAGGTGGCCCTCTTGCGGGGCGGCACGATGAACACGGTGGCCAACTCGGTCGGTGTGCCGCGCGGCGGGCCGGAGGGGCTCCTCGCGCGCCTCGTTGGCGCGTACGCCCGCCGGGCGCTCCTGCCGCTCGCGGGGGTGGAGCGGCGTGTCATGTGCGTGCGGCCCGAGGGGGGGCGCGCGCAATACGGGTTTCTCTTCGGTACCGGCGTCGTTCACGGCTTTCTGGCCGAGTACTACCGCAGCGGAGCCGCGACGCCGTGGGTCGCCGCGACGACGCTTGCCCGCGGCATCGGCAGCGCCGCCGTGGGCGGTCCGATGATCCGCCGCATGGCGGCGCCGTTCCGCGGATCGGTCGCACTCGACGACGGCACGACCTGGCCCGAGCGGGACTACCTCACGATCGCCGCGGGCAGCATCGCCGACATCGGCCTGCGGTTCCGCCCCTTCCACCGCTTCGCGGAGCGCGACGGTGCGTTTCACGTCCTCGGCATTCACACGTCGCCGCTCGGATTCGTCGCCGAGCTGCCCCGCATCCAGCGCTGCAGGCCCATGCGGAGCGGCAAGGCCTACGACGCCGTGTCGACGCGCGCCGTGCTCTCGAGCCACACCGGCCGCTTCGACTTCATGATCGACGGCGACCTCCACGTCTCGCAAGGCACGCGCCTCGAGATCGCGATGGGCCCGAAGGTGAGGCTGCTGGTCGTTCGACCTACACGGTAGGGCCGGTGCAACTTGCACGGGGCGGGGGCAATCCTTACCCTCGAGCGGTCGTGCGCGCTCTCACCTTGGCCGCGATGATGCTCGGGGCGCTCGGAACACTGGCGCTCGTGGCTTCGTCGGCACGGGCCGACGGGCTCAGCGGCCGCGAGACGCAGCGTCTGCTTCGGGGCGAGTCGGTCGCCCGCGGCCAGTCGGTTCTTGTCGGCGATCGCAAGTACGTGGGCGGGGTGTCGTACGTGATCCTGGACGGATCGGCCGACGACGTGGCCCGTCTGCTGGCCGACGTCAACGTGTGGAAGCGCGTGCTGCCCAAGACACGTTCGGCCCGACCCGTGGGCACCGTCGGCCGAGATGTCCTGCTCGAGCTGACGAACGGGACGCTGCTGCTCGAAGCGACGTACACGATGCGACTCCACCGCGTGGCGGATGGCGTGAAGTTCTGGCTGGACCGGGCCCGCCACCACGACGTAAAGGACGCATGGGGCTTCGTGCGCATCGAGCCGATGACCGGCGGCCGCTCGCTGGTCACCTACGGGGTCCTCATCGACGTGGGCGGCGGCGTGGCGCGGGAGCTGTTCGAGGGCCCCGTTCGCGAGCTGGCGATGTCCGTGCCCGACCGCCTGCGAGACCTCGTGATCGAGCGCGCCGCTGCGGGCCAACGCGCATCGAGGTGACGTCGGACCGTCCTTGCGCCCGCGCTGGCGATGGTAGGCTGCGGCGCGCGCATGCTCTCGCGGATCTGGGTGATCGCCCTCAACACCTACCGGGAAGCCGTCCGCGCGCGGCTGCTCCTCGGCGTCTTCGCCTGCGCGCTCGCCACCGGTGGCTACGCGGTCGTCGTCGGCGCGCTCTCGCTGAACAACGATTTGCGAGTCGTGGCCGACCTGGGATCGGCCTCGCTGTCGTTCTACGGCGTCCTCATCGCGATCGTCCTCGGATCCACGTCGCTGCATCGCGAGCTCGAATACAAGACGGTGTTTCCGATTCTCTCGCGTCCCCTGCGCAGGTGGGAGTACCTCGTCGGCAAGTACATCGGCACGATGCTGACGGTCGGGGTCTTCGTGCTCGTGCAGGCGAGCGCCACGCTCGCCATCCTCGCGCTCGAAGGCGGCGAATCCGGATGGACGCTGGGTGTCGCCATCGGCGGCATGCTCGCCGTTCTGGGCGGTCTACTGGTCAGCGCGCGACGGGTTCGCGTCTTCGCGGTCATCCCGTGGGCACCGGCGCTCGCCGTCGTCGCGTGGCTCGTGGCTGCACCGGCGGGCGGTGAGAGGCAGGTGGTCGCGGCATCGGCGGCGCTCGCCATCTGCGAGGTGGGTATCGTCGGCGCCGTGGCCACGCTCTTCGCGTCGTTTTCTTCGCCGTTTCTCACCGCGGCGTTCACCACGATGGTCTTCGTCATCGGCCGGTCTGCGTACATGCTGGGCCACCTGCCCGACCACGTGTTCGGACCGGCGGTGGTCGCGACAGGTCGCATCCTCGCGCGCATCTTCCCGAACCTGAACGCCTACGTCCCGGCGCGGCCCTTGCTCCTCGGCGTGGTCGAAGGACATCCTGTCTGGCCATACGTGGGCTGGGCCGCCCTCAACGCCGTCTGCTACGCGTCGGCGCTTCTCGTCGTAGGGTCCATCGCGTTCCAGAGGCGGGACTTCGCATGATGCGACCGGTCGCGTTCGGGCTCCTGGTCCTCGTCAGCGCCGTGACGGTGGCGACGGCGCAGGAGGTCTCGCTCGGACACGCCGAGTCATCCGCCGCCGACGCCGCGGCAGAGGGGTCCGACTGGCCCGGGGCGATCGCCCACGCACGGGCCGCCGCCGAGGCCTATGTGCCGGGGAGCCCCTGGGCGGACCGGGGCATGCGGCGTCTCGCTGCGATCGGTCATGCCGCCGAGACACGTAGCGACGTACCGAACGCACTGCTGGCCTACGGTGCGATGCGAACGGCGGCGATGGCGACGCACGTCCCTTACGCCGGCGCATCCCACTGGCTGGCCGAGGCCGACGAGGGCCTCGCGCGGGTCGCGTCGTCCAGCGAGGGTCCTGGGCACGGTGCGGCCACCTCCCAAGCGATGCTCGAGGCTCTGCGCCGCTCCAAGGGGCCATCCGACTTCTCTCTGGTCGTGCTCGCGTTGACCGCCGCGTCGACCTTCGGAGGCCTCGCGGTCCTCGCCCTCGGCTCCGCGGGACGGCGCGCAAAGGTGGCCCAGGCCGTGGCGACCGGCGGATTCGTCGCCTACGCGGCCATCGTGCTGACCAGCTGAAACGCCCGCTGATCGCTAAGCTGCGCGTGAGTTGGGTGGCACTCGCAAGGAGATCAGCCCGTCACCGGCGCGGTCCGCGATCATGTCTTCGATGTGCGCGCGGCACGCTCCGCAATCGCCGCCCGCGCGGCAGGCCCGCGTCACGTCGGGCACGGTGCGCGCGCCCCCATCGATGGCCTTGCACACATCCCTGTCGGTGACCGCGCGGCAGATGCACACGTACATTCGCGACCCTCTACGCAAAGGATAATGAATTGCGTTTTCAAAGTCTAGACGTAGGAGGGCGCTTTGCAATCATCCGACCTGCCGATTGCGCGCAAGCCACGTTGAGGATAGCGGGCCAACTACCGGATTTGTTGAGACAAATAATGTGCGTCGCCGACTTGAGCCACGAGCGTCAGCTGCGCCTCGAGCCAGTCCACGTGCTCCTCGGACTCGACCAGGATGGACGTCAGCAGGGCTTCGGTTCCGTTGTCGCCGAGGTCGCGGCACAGCTGGATCCCTTTGTTGAGCCGCGGGACGGTCTGCAGCTCGTTGGCCAGATCATTGCGCAGGATCTCGACGACGCCCTGCCCGATGGCCAGCTTGTTGAGCTTCTGAAGGTTGGGCAGGCCCTCGAGAAAGAGGATCCGCTCGATGAGCTTGTCCGCGTGCTTCATCTCCCCGATCGACTCGTCGTAGATCTTCTTGCCGAGGTGCTGGTAGCCCCAGTTCAGGCACATCCTGGCGTGCAGAAAGTACTGGTTGACGGCGGTCAGCTCGCCGGTGAGCACTTCGTTCAGTACGTCGATGACGCGGGGGTCGCCCTTCATGGCCGTCACGAGAGCATCTCTCAGGACCGCTAGGCAAGCGCGTCAGCGTCCTCCGAACGGCAGATCGACCGACAGCCAGGCGTCGATGCCGTCGCGTCCGATTCGGTGCGCGGCGGTCGCTCGCACGACCACGCAGTTGCACGGATCATGGAGCTCCAGCGATGCGACCGCGGCGACGAGCTGGCGCCCGTCGAAGTCCACGTCCCCTCCTCCGCGCGCGGTGACGCGGGAGCCGATCGGTAGGCCGACGCGAGCACCGCCCGTCCAGCCCGTGGCGGACAGAAACCCACTCGCTGGCTCCAGGGGCGCTTCGATCAGCGCGCGCGCCACGACTGGATCGATCGCGTCGCGCTCGGCCACGTGCACCGTGACGTTCAGTCCAGCGTCGGGGCCAAGCCGCGCGCGGGCGACGAATGCGCCGCCGGAAGCGGATGGCGACGCCGAGGACATCTGCACGACGCGGGCGACGTCCGCAACGAGACCCACCCACGGCCCGCTGGCAGCCGCCCGGACGCGAAGCGCGGGCGAGACTCCCTGCGGATCCCCGACGATGCCGGCCACCGTATCGACCTCCAATGCGGCCCGCGACCCGATCCGACCCAGCGAGTTCGCCCAGCGGCCCGCCATCACCCAGGCGCCGCCCGAGGGCGCGGTCATTCCGCGGGCCGCGGGGCCGACGAAGACGCCGCTCGGGTGGGTATCGAGCAGGGCCGCCTCGAGACGGGGCTCGGTGCGGTGCACCCACGGGTCGGCGTCGTCGGACGAGTCGAAGCCGCGGACAAGCGGAGCTCCGATCGCGGCGCGCACCTGCACGGCGGCGTCGATGCCCGATTGCACGCCGTCGTCCGAGATCATCCCCACCTCGTGGATGCCGATCGACGCGATCGACGGGCCCAGGCGCGCGTTGAAAGCGGCGCCGCCTTCTGCACGCGCGAACGAGAGCGGCGCGGCCCCCGGCGTGGCCAAACCCGTGGGGGCCCCCGTCTGCCCCGCCTCGAGCGTCGCGTCGTACACGCCCACGTTTCCTATCGCGTCGGAGCGCCGGACGGCGATCACGGGACCCGCGGCGGCGTCGCTCAGCGCATCGGCGCCGCGCAAGGCGACCCATCGCACACCCGACGCGATCGTCCAGCCGTCCGCTCGCCACGAGGCCTCGGCCTCGGCACGATCGTACGGACGCGCGGAGGCATCGAGATCGGTCGTCGCCTTGACCGCGCGCTGCCCGCGAAGGGCGTCGACGCTCCAGGCGACGGAGTCGGCTCGCTCCGCCTGCCCGATGGCCGTGGCTCCCGTGGCGCGGACGCCGATACCGTCCTGCTCGTGAAGACGATCCCAGGTGATCCGGGTCGCGGTGAGCGTCGTCGTGAGCGATGCGTCGACAGCGACGCCACCCTCGACGTACCCGCCCGCTTTCAGGTCGAGGCCGCGCGTCGTGTCGCCCGGTTGCCATGGCAGATGCACACCGCCGCCCGCGAAGAACCCATCGGCCCCCCGCCATTCCAGGTCGGGCGTCAGCAGACCGGGACGGCCCGGAGATCGCAGCCAAAACAGGGGCGCCCAGGCCAGCGGGATCCCGAAGACCTCGAGAACCGGGTTGCGCAGAATGACGTCGTGAGGCGGCACCACGGTCGCGCCGGTGAAGCGCACCGCGAGCGGCGCGCCGAGGCACGGGCAGAACACGAGCTTGCCGTCTCCTTCCACCTCCGCGCCGATGGGCACCCGCCGGAGACGGAGGGCGTCGCTCGAAAGATGAAACGGAGGCTCGTCGACGCGCACGTGACCGGATGCGTCGAACTCTTGCGACGCGGGATCGAACCGGAGCTGGTCCGCTCCGAACGCGACGGGGACGGGGGCAGGCTCGTCCTTCCCTTGCGCAAACGCGGCGCGCGTTCCGACGCAGCTCGCCGCGACCAGGGCGACGGCGACTGCGGGGTGTTTCAGTGGCCGGAAGGCGCGTCGGTGGCGTTGCCCGCCGCGGGCGTCGTCGTCTTCGAATCGTCGGCCAGCGCACCCGCGGGCAGGTAGTCGCCCTTGGGCATCTCGATGCGCATCACGGCGCTGCCATCCTTGGCCGCATCCATCGTGACGGCGGGCTGCACCTTGGCGCGCAGCTGAACGACGAACCATAGATCCTGACCGTGCGGAACAAGGCGGGCGCTCGTCACCGGCGTGTTGAAGTGCACGGTGACCAGCGGGTTGGTGTTGTTGCGGCGGCCTGCGCGGGCGCCCTTGAGAACGTACGTGATGGTCGAACCGCTGACCTTCGTCGCGTACGCGACCGGCTTGGAAAGCTCGACGAAGAGGCGCGTGGACCCGTCGCCCATCGTCTCGAACCCGGCCAGCGCCAGGCTGGACGCGCCGCCCTTGGCCCGATGCGCGGCCGTTGGGACGGCCGTGCTAGCGGTGGGCGTGCTCGCGGTGGGCGTGCTTGCCGCAGGCGGGGTGGCGTCGGCCGGGCTAGCTGCCGACGCCGTAGGCGCCGCGTCGGGCGTCTGTGCGAGCGACTCGGCCGGCACGAGGACCATCGCCCCCGCGAGCGCGCTCGCAAAACGCTGGAAGGGCATGCTCGAAAGTAGAGCACGACGGGTCGGAAGGCTCCAATTCTAGGCGATCAGGCCAGCTTGTGGAGCTGCTCGAGGATGACCTTGTTGTCGCGCGCCTCGGGGATCTCTTGCTGCTTGAACCAAGCGACCTTGCCGGTCTTGTCGATGATGACAGTGGCGCGGGCCGTGATCCCCTTGTCGGCGAGGTAGAGGCCGTATTTCTCGGCGACCGCACCGCGAGGCTGGAAGTCGGCGAGCAGCGGGTACTGCAGGTGGAGCTGCTTCGCGAAGGCGGCGTGTGTCCACGTGCTGTCGACGCTGATCCCGAGCACCTGGGCGCCGGACTTCTCGAGCTCCGAGAAGTCCGAGACGAAGCAGGCGTGCTCGGTGGAACAAACCGGGCTGAAGTCGAGCGGATAAAATGCGAGGACCACGTTCTTCTTGCCGCGATAGTCGCCGAGCTTGATCTTCTTGCCCGGCCGGCCGTTCTCGAGCTCGTTCGAAGGCAGCTCGAAATCGGGAGCCTGGATGCCGACTTGGATGGTCATGGCGAAACTCCTCGGACGACGTTCGTAGCACGCCGTCGTGAGAACGAGACTACCATCCAGCGCATGGAACCCACGCTCCCTGCGACGGAGATCACGGCGCTACTCGGCCGCGGCACGCAGTTCGAGGGCAAGCTCCATTTCGAGGGGCGCGTGCGGATCGACGGCATGTTCAAAGGCGAGATCCGCAGCGACGACACCCTCGTCATCGGAGAAGGCGCAGAGGTGCACGCCGACATCGACGTCGCCACGGTCATCGTGCGCGGCGGGGTCGTTCACGGGAACATCCGCGCACGGACGGCCATCGAGGTGCACGCTCCGGGACGCGTCGTCGGTGACCTGCACTCCCCTTCCCTGTTCATCGACCGCGGAGTCGAGTTCCAGGGCAACTGCCGGATGGATGCCGTGCCGCTCGACGACGACGCGCCGGCTGCGCAAGCGGCGCCCGAGAGGGCCAAGAAGGCGAGCGCCGCCGACTCGTGAGCGTGCCGCGCGAAGCGCTTCCCATCTTCCTCCTCGCGTGCGCGTGCGGCGCCTCTCTCGGCAGCGCGCCCGCAGCGACGGCACCGCTCCCGGCTCCCGCTTCGAAACCGGCGCCCGTCGTGGGCGACGACGAAGATCCCCCTGACCGCGGCCCCCGCGGTGCGGCTCTGCGCGCCAAGGGGGCAGCGATTGCGGCGGGAATGCGCCTCGCGGCGCAACGCAGGTCGACGCAACCCGAGACCGATCTGCTGCACGCCGACGCCCAGGACGAATGCGTCCGGGTCGCGTACGACGCGGACGAACCCATCGCGGCGCAACTGACCAACGCGAAGGGCGACGTCCTCGCCCACACCGACGGTCCCGCGACCTCCGGCGTCCTGCCCGCCGCAGGCCCGGTCTGCGTCCGCAAGGGCGATTCGATCGCAGCCGTGGCTGTAAGGTCCCCCGACGCGTCCCCCGACGCGAGCACACGGACACGAGTCCTCTGGGCCGCGTGGGCGGCCCCGTGAGAAGCGGCTCACCCGCGCCCGATGGTCTTCCGGGCAGGTCTCGACACGTGCAAGCTGGCCGCATCGCAGAAGCGCCAGGGCTTGTCGGCCCATACGCCGGCGTAGCCAACACCGACGCGCGCGGTGACCTGGACGCGCGGACGAACGATGCGCTCACACACGTACAGAGGCGACGCCGTCAGGTCGTGCCCGTTCAGCCGCCGTGAAATCCCCATGCCCCGGGCGAAGCGGCCCGGCCCATCCAGTCGCGTTCCCGGCGCAAAGCCCGCCATGGGCTCGCCAGCGCGCACCAGCACGGCGTGCCCGGTTCCCGCGCCGCGGCACGTGACGTTGAAACAGTCGTACATGCCGTAGATGAGAAACACATAGGCGCGCCCCTCTTCGCCGAGAAGCGTCCGCGTCCTCGGCGTCAGGCCCGCGCGCGCGTGGCAGGCCAGGTCCTTGGGCCCGCGGTATGCCTCGGTTTCCACGATTCGAGCCACTCGCGTAATCGCTTGCGCAGCGCCGCTGCCCGCGTCCTCGTGGACGAGGTAACAGCCCAAGAGGGCCCGGGCGAGCAGAAGCGCGTCGCGGCCGAACCAGGCCCTGTCCAGGCGCCGGAGCGTACTTGTGTTTACATTACGAAGGTCGGTCGCCACCTGCGCTCATTGTTCACATTTTTGGCGCTTTCTTCCCCTGGAACTATGGGCGGCCTAGCGCTACGTCTTGCTGGGGGAAACGTACGCCAATTCCTTGGCCCGGACGCTCGCCCCCGATAGCACCGGAAAGCAATGTTCGACGAGTTCGGCATCAACGCAGGGTACGTAGAGGATCTTCACGCGCGCTGGCAGCAGAGCCCCGACTCCGTCGAAGAGAACTGGCGCCGCTTTTTCGAAGGGGTCGTCGTGCCGCCTCCCCCTTCCCCTTCCACCGTGGCGCTCCCGTTGCCCGACGCCTCCGCCAACGGCTGGGTGACGAACGGCAACGGAACGGCCAACGGCGCCAACGGCAACGGTGCGGCGCACTCGACGGCGAATGGCAATGGCGCCATCGCCAAAGGGGCCTCTTCCGCAGCCAACCCGCCGGCCGCCGCTGTCGCGTATCGCGAAGCGGTCCGCGAGACGGTCATCGCCGCGACCGAGCTGCAGAGCCGAGTCGCCCACCTCGTCAACGGGTACCGCGTGCGCGGGCACCTCTTCGCCAATCTCGACCCGCTCGAAACACCGTCAGGCGCCGCGCCCGAGCTGGAGCTCTCGCACTTTGGCCTCACCGACGCGGACCTCGACAAGACTTTTTCCACCGCAGGGATGAGCGGCCTCCCCGAGCGCGCTCGCCTTCGCGAGATCGTCCAGCACCTGAGCGAGACGTATTGCTCCTCGATCGGGGTCGAGTTCACCCACATCGAAGAGCCCGAACCGCGCCTCTGGCTGCAGCAGCAGATGGAGTCCACGCGCAACCGCGCCTCGCTCGACCGCCGCGAGCTGCTCCGCATCCTCACCAAGCTGACCGAGGCCGAGATCTTCGAGCAGTTCATCCACAAGAACTACGTCGGCGCCAAGCGGTTCTCGCTCGAAGGCTCCGAGAGCATGATCCCGATGATCGATCTGCTCGTCGAGGCGGCCGGGCAGCACGGCATCGAAGAGGTCGTCATCGGGATGGCGCACCGCGGGCGCCTCAACGTGCTCGTCAACGTGATGGGCAAGAACGTCCGCGAGATCTTCGCCGCGTTCGACGACAAGAAGCCCGAGCGGTTCCTGGGCGCCGGAGACGTGAAGTACCACCTCGGGTACTCGAGCGAGGTCATGACGACGGGCGGGCGGCCCGTGCACATGTCGATGTCGTTCAACCCGAGTCACCTCGAGTTCGTCAACCCGGTGGTCGAGGGGCGCGTGCGCGCCAAGATCGATCGCCGCAAGCGCAAGAGCACCATGCCGCTCCTCGTCCACGGCGACGCGGCGTTCATGGGCGAGGGCGTCGTCGCCGAGACGCTGAATCTCGCAGGCCTCGAGGGGTACTCGACGGGCGGCACGATCCACCTGGTCATCAACAACCAGATCGGCTTCACCACCGTCCCCAAGGACTCGCGCTCGACGCGCTACTGCACCGACATCGCGCGCATGCTGCGCGTCCCGGTGTTCCACGTGAACGGCGAGGACCCGCAGGCCGTCATCCAGGTGACGCGGCTCGCGATCGAGTTCCGCCAGCGGTTCAAGCAAGACGTCGTCATCGACATGTACTGCTACCGCAAGTACGGCCACAACGAGGGCGACGAGCCGCGGTTCACCCAGCCGCTCATGTACGCCCTCATCGACAAGAAGCCCACGGTGCGCGAAGTCTACGTCGCGCGCCTGGTCGAGGCCGGTCAGGTCTCGCGGGCAGAGGCCGACGCCATCGCGCAAGAGCGGCGAGCCACGCTGGAGCTCGCGCTCGAGGAGGCCCGCAAAGGCGACTACCTGACCAAACCCGAGACGATGGGCGGCGTCTGGGAGGGATACCTCGGCGGCCCCGATGCGAGCGTCCCGGAAGGCTCCACGGCGTTCCCCAAGGATCAACTGCTCGACGTGCTCGACAGGCTTTCGAAGATGCCCGCGGGCTTTCACGCCAATCCCAAGGCGCTCAAGCTGCTCGAGCAACGCCGTGATCGCGCCAATGCGGGCCAGCCGCTCGACTGGGGCACCGCCGAGCACCTGGCGTTCGCCTCGATCCTGCTCGAGGGCCACGGCATCCGCATCAGCGGGCAAGACGCGCGCCGCGGCACGTTCTCGCATCGCCACGCGGTGCTCTACGACACCGAGACGGGCGAGCCGTACACGCCGCTCGCCAACCTGGGGCACGCCACGTACGGCGGCGTGGGCCGCTTCGAGGTGTACGACTCACCGCTCAGCGAGGCGGGCGTCCTCGGCTTCGAATACGGGTATTCGCTCGATCGCCCCGACAAGCTGGTCATCTGGGAGGCGCAGTTCGGCGACTTCGCCAACGCGGCGCAGGTGATCATCGACCAGTTCATCTCGTCGGCCGAAGACAAGTGGCTGCGCCTCTCGGGCCTCGTGCTGCTCTTGCCGCACGCGTTCGAAGGACAGGGCCCCGAGCACTCGAGCGCGCGCATCGAGCGCTTCTTGCAGCTGGCGGCCGAGGACAACATGCAGGTGTGCAACCTGTCGACGCCCGCCCAGCTGTTTCACGTGCTGCGGCGGCAGGTGAACCGCCCCTGGCGCAAACCGCTCATCATCTTCACGCCCAAGTCGCTCTTGCGGCATCCGGGCGCGGTCAACAGTCTCGACGAGATCGCCGAGGGCTCGTTCCACCGCGTGCTGGCCGACGCAGAAGTGCCCGCCGACGGGGTGAAGCGCATCGTCCTCTGCAGCGGCAAGGTCTACTACGACCTCGCGGCGGAGCGCCGCCGCCGCAAGCGCGAGGACGTGGCCATCGTACGGCTGGAGCAGTACTACCCCCTCACAGGCGCGCTCGGCAAAGCGCTCTCCGTGTACCGCGAAGGGACCCCGCTCGTGTGGGTGCAAGAAGAGCCGCGCAACATGGGCCCCTGGTACTTCATCAACGCCCGCAAGGGTGAGCTGCTCGCGGGCCGCCACCCGCTCTCGCTCGTCTCGCGCCCCGAGAGCGCCAGCCCGGCCACCGGGAGCAAGGCTGCCCACGACCTCGAGCAGAAGATCCTGCTGGACGAGGCCTTCGCGGGTTGAACGAGGTCCTCGCCTTCCTCGAGACGTGGGGCTTCGCCGCGCTCGGGGCGGCGCTGCTGCTCGTCGCCGCGCTGGTCAACCGGTTCGCGCCCGACAAGCGCCGGCGCATCCGCCGCGCGCTGTTTCTCTACGTCTTCTTCGTCGTCTTTGCCGGGGTTGATCGCGTTCTCGCCCACGTGCACCAGCCTTCGGTGCACGCCTGGGGCGAGCCCGTACGCCTCGTCTGCGACCTGACGTCGGCCTTCGTCTGCGCGGACCTGTTCGCGATCGTGACCTTTGACCTGCTGCTGCCGGCCCTCGGCGTCGTCACCCTCGCCATCACGAGCGACATCTTCATCTTGTTCGCTTACCTCTTCGCGACCATCGGCGTGCTGCGCTCGGCCGGCGTCGCGCTTTCGTCTGTGGTGACGACGTCGGCCGTGGTGAGCGGGGTGCTCGCTCTCGGCATGCAAGCGACGCTGGGCAATATCGTGGGAGGCGTGGCGCTACAGCTCGACGGCAGCATCCACCTCGGCGATTGGGTCCAGCTGCCGGACGGTACGCAGGGCAAGGTGGTGACCATCCGCTGGCGTCATACCGTGATCGAGACGCGCAACTGGGACACGGTGGTCGTCCCCAACGCGAACCTCCTCGCGCAGAACATCGTCATTCTGGGCAAGCGCGCCGGCAAGCACGTGCTGCACCGGATGTGGGTCTACTTCAACGTCGACTATCGCTTCTCCCCTGCACAAGTCATCGAAGCGGTGACGACCGCGCTCACAGCGGGCCCGATCGACGGCGTGGCGGCCGACCCTCCGCCCAACGTCATTTGCTACGACTTCGCCAAAGATGGACGCGACAGCTTCGGCTACTACGCCGTCCGCTACTGGCTCACCGACCTCGCCAACGACGATCCGACGAGCTCGCGCGTCCGCGCGCGGGTCTACAGCGCCCTCAAACGCGCCGACATCCCCCTTGCCCGCCCTTCGCGCACGCTCTTCGTGTCTGCCGACGAGCCCGAACGCGAGCGCGACAAACGCCACCTCGAACAGCGCCTGCGCGCCATCGACGGCGTCGAGCTCTTTCACCCGCTGACACCGGAAGAGCGCACCTTCGTCGCATCCCACCTGCAGCACGTTCCGTTCGCCGTGGGCGAGACGGTGACGCGGCAGGGCGCCGTGGCGCACTGGCTGTACATCCTCGTACGCGGCCGCGTCGAAGTGCGTCGGCATGTCGATGGAGCGACCGAGACCAAGGTGGTCGCACACCTGGAGGCGCCGTCGTTCTTCGGCGAGATGGGCATGATGACGGGCGAGCCCCGTCGCGCAGACATCCTCGCCACCACCGAGGTCGATTGCTATCGCCTCGACAAGACCGGCCTGCAGCAGATCCTGCAAGAGCGACCCGAGGTGGCGGCCGAGATTTCTCGCACGCTCGCACGCCGCGACGTCGAGCTCGCGGCCGTGCTCGAAGACCTGGACGAAGAGGCGCAGAGGGCGCGCCGCGCCCACGCCGAGGTAACGATGCTGGATCGCATCCAGACCTTCTTCGGCCTGGAGCGCACGACACAGGTCTGAGGCGCCCTCACGGGCGAGTGTGCCGAGTCCGCGAAACGCGGAAGAGTTTGAACAGGGAGAGGAGGAGAGAAGGAGGCCTACTTCTCGGAAACCTCCTTCCCTCCTTCTCTCCCTGTGACCTTCTCGATTAGCGGCGGCGCGAACACGAAGGCGTAGCCGACCCAGCAGGCGAGAGCCGCCACCACCAATCCAGCCACGGAGTAGACGAGGTCGGGACCCGGCATGGCGACGCGCCGCCATACTAGCGCAGGGCGCGCTCGGAGACGCTTAGGATAGCGTTCGGGCTCACATGGCCACGTCGACCGCGCGACGTCTCGGGCAAGCGCCGCTCGCTCGGGGGGCATTTTTCGCCGCGGCGCATGCCATCGCCACATTCGTGGCCATGACGCTCCTTGGCTGCTCGCCGCACCTCGTCGGGACGAACGACGCGGCGCTCGACTACGTGCTCGAGCCGGATCCGGGCCATCCCGCGCCATCGGTCGAGACGTTGGCCGCTGCATTCAAGGAAAGGCTCTCGGCGGCGCAGATCACCGCCGACGTCGAGCCGACAAGCGATGGCGTGCGCGTCGTCGTGGACGCAGACGCCGCAAGCGCGGTCGATGCGCTCGCCACATGGCGCGGCGGCATCGGCGTCTACGCGCTCGACGGCGCGCTCGTCCCGTCGCCCGCGTCCGAGAAACCCGTTCTCGACGAGCACCAGATCGCCCTTTCGGAGAGGACTCCTCGCGGCGAATGGCAGACGCTCGTCGGCCGAGCGCCGCCCGCCGTCGCGCTGGGCCTCGGCGAGCTGACGATCACGTCGATCGCGTCGAGCCTCCACGGCAGGGCGATCGCGCTGACGGTGGCACCGGCCGCGCGATCCGCGCTGGCGGCGGAACAGGCCGCTCATCCCGGTGAGCGGGTCGCCCTCGCTCGCGATCGAACGGTGATGGCCACGGTGCCGATCGAAGAGCTGCTGGCAACGCCCATCCTCGTGCCCTTTGGCGATGACATCGCCGCGTACACGCGCGCCGCCCACGCCAGGGCGCTCCTTGGCTCGCCCATCCTACCGCCGATGCATCGCACGGCCGTCGCCCGCGTCGCGCCGAACTATCCGCTCGCCGTCGCCTGCGCCGTCTTGCCGTTCGCCTTGTCCTTCGGATGGCTCTTCTTCGTCCAGCGTTTCGATCGTTCCCGCCCCGAGCCCCTATGGCTCGTGCTCGCGACCTTCGCTCTCGGCGGGCTCTCGGTGGTGCCGGCAGGCCTCGTCGAAGCCGGGTGCGGTGTTGCGACGCCGTGGCTCGACCCTACCGTGATGACGCTCGGCGGGCAGATCTGGGCGCTACCCATCGCGGTGGCCGTCTTCACGCTGGTCGTCGGCGTGTCGGAGGAGGGAGCCAAGTTCCTCGGAGCCTGGTCGCTCGCACGGCACAGGCCCGAGTTCGACGAGCCCGTGGACGGGATCATTTACGGCTGCGCAGCGTCGCTGGGGTTCGCCGCGGTGGAGAACGTGAAATACTTCGCCATCGGGCGGATGTCGGGCACGCTGATCGCGCTGCGCGCGTTCGTGACCGTCCCGGCGCACCTGTTCTTCGGCGCCATCTGGGGGTACGCGATGGGCCGCGAGCTGGTCTCGCGCCGCACCAATGCGCTCGAGTACCTCGCGCTCGCGGCGGTCGTGCACGGCGCCTTCGACGCGGTCCTTTCGATCGACGGCCTGCAGTTCCTGGGAACTGCGATCGTGCTCGGGCTCGGGTCCACGTTCGTCGTGTTGATGCGCAGCGCGTTGCGCTTCGGCGCGGTACCCGCGACCCGAGCGCGCGCCGGGACGCCGCCGCCGAGCGAGGTGCAGCCGGCGAGCGATCTCGCACGAAACTACTTCCGCGTCGGATCGCCCGTCGCGTTCTACCTTTGCGCAGGCGGCATCGTGCTGAGCGCCCTGTCTTTGATGACGCTGGGCAGCGTGTACGAGCTCTTGCACCATCGCATCGGAGTCGGCTTCGTTTCACTGGCGACGACGATGCTCACGGCGTTCGGCCTCGCGGCGTACGGCGCCTCCGCCACGATCCCGCTCGACGTGGCGGTCGACCTGCGTGGAGTCACTCTGGCCGGCTCCGAAACACCCTGGCGTGCCATCCTGGGCATGGATGTCGAGAGCCGCGGGGCGCGCGCGACCGTGGTCCTCCGAACCGCGACCGGCACGCTGCGCCTCGGACCCGCGACCGCCCCGCACGCCGAGGCGATCGCCGCAGCCGTCCGCGCCATGCGAACCTGAAGCCACGGACCCGAGACCCGAACGGAGACTCGCGCTCAGTCGATCGAGACGAGCTCCACGTCGAACACGAGCGCTGCGTCGGCCGGGATCGCGGGCGGGCTGCCGTGCGATCCGTACGCCAGCTCCGAGGGGATGCGAAGGCGGCGCTTGCCTCCGACCTTCATGCCAGCGACGCCCTCGTCCCAACCCTTGATGACCTGCCCTTGGCCGAGCGTGAACTTGAACGGCTCGCCGCCGTGGTCGTAGGAGCTGTCGAACTTGGTCCCATCAACGAGGGTGCCCGTGTACTGCACGTTCACCGCATCACCCTCCCTGGCCTCGCGCCCGCTACCGACCACCTGGTCGATCTTTTCGAGCGATGTGGGCGCGGGCGGCCGCGCAGCGCCGGGGGCCGGCTTGAAGCTGCTCGTCGGCTCCTCGATGGGCTTCGAGCACGCTACGAGGACGGACGAAGCGAGAGGCACGACGACGCCGAGGGTCATGAGCGTCACGAAGGGCGAAGAGATTCGAGGAGCCATGGTCCGCAGGCGGCACCCTACTTTACTTTGCTTACTTTGCCCGCATGTTCGACCTTGGCTCCGGCGTCGCCTGCGGCGCGAGACCGAGAAAGCCCTCGACCAGCGACGTCAACGTCTCGATCTGGTCGCGCGTGACGACGTCGTGAACCAGGACCTTGGGGCCGTCGGTCGACACTTCCACGCGGTCCAGCAGACCGTGCGTGATCAGCGACGTGATGGCGTCGTTGTGTCGCCTCAACATGCCGCGCATGTCGATCGAGGCCGCGGATGCCGAGTCCGGGTCTTTGGTTTCCCCTTCGATGAAGACGTCGGCCCCCTCGTCGGCGCGGGGCATGACGCGCAAGCGCATCTCGGTGATCGATTCGGGGATCTCGGGGATCGGGTGGTGGGGATTCATGAGCCGCAGATGCACGGCCTCGCCCGGATGTGGCTGCGCGGGGAGCCGCGACCCGACGAGCTGCCGGGCGACCTTGCCCGCGCGATCCGGCGGGACGACTGCAAGGACGTGCGACTGTGCACGCAAGAGAACGCGTTCAGCCCGATCCGCGTGCGCCAGTGTGGCCTTCACACCGGGCACGCCGGTATCGAAGCGCCCGCCGCGATCGTACTTGCGGCCGACGATGGCGACCGCGCGATCGACCGCCGCGTCCGACGCCGCGTACCGGATGAGGACGACGTCGCGCGCCGTGTGGATGAGCGAGGGGCCGGTGATGGCCACCCAGTCGGTGTCGCGCACGGGATCGATGTCCGTGCCGCTCATGAAGTCCTCCCACTGCGGAATGCCATGCAGCAGGTACGCGATCCGAGGTCCCACGGGGCTCTCGCGGATGACGTCCGCGTTGATGACCAGCTCGACGAGGATGACGTCCGTCTGCGTCGCCCCCGCGCTGGCCACGAGGTTCTCCGGTGGGCCGGCATCGGTGACCACCCCGCCCTCGCCCATCGCGACCGCCGCATCCGAGGGAGCGCCACCGTCCGCGAGCGTGAGCGACCCCTCCTGCGGGCTTGCCCCGTCGGCAGACGCGTCGATGAGCCCCGAGTCAGGCACCTTTGCATCCGGACCTGCATCGAGGGACCCCGCGTCCGCGCCGCGCTGCGTGCGCGCCGCCGGTGTCGCGAGGTGCTTGTCGCCGGGCTCGTCCTGCTGCTGGGGCGGAGGGGGCGGAGGCTCTGCCGCGGGCGCCTCGGGTTCGAGCAGGTCGACCGGGATCGCGGCCTCGCCCTCGACGTCGCGCACTTCGAAGCCGTGCGGGAACCCGATCGGAGCAATCCCGTAGTGCAGCACAGCCGACACCAGAAGGCAGAGGCCGAAGGCCACCTGCCGCCTGTCAGGTAGGCTCGCCCAGCGGCTCGTGGGCCCTGCGGCATCGCTGGCCACTGGGCGAGACGCTAGCACCACGCGCCGAAATTGCCGCGCCGGACGGACTCGCGCCAGCCTGGCCGTCGGCCGCGCCGGTCCGCCATGCGGCAGGGGCTCCTCAAGAAGTGGTCTTCCCTGCCCCGCCCGCGTAGCTAGATTGTCGAACCCGCTGCCATGCCGAGCCTCCGTCGACCGCTCTACGCTCTCGCCTTCGCGATCCCCGTCGCGGCGTGCTCGGCGCCCGGTGGTTGCGGCGAGCCGAGGGGCTCGACGGCGGGCGTCCAGGCGACCGCACCGTCCGCGGCGGGTGGGGCCACCCCGGCTCCCAGCGCGAGCGCGGCGGGAGCTACGCCTTCCGACGCGGGCGCCGACGGCGGATACGGCGGGCCCTGGCTCGGCTCGATCGTGCTCCACGCTCCGATCTACAGCGAGATGGAATGGCCGGGGGCCAAGCGCTCCGACAGCGACGGCAAGAGCGTCCTGCTCGGCTACCTGCGCTACGGCCAGAAGGTGCCCGTCATCGCCGACGCCCACAAGAAGCCCAACTGCCCCGAGGGCTGGTACGAGCTGCTCTACGGCGGCTTCGTCTGCGCCAAGTACGCGACGCTCGACCTCGAGCACCCGCGCTTCAAGCTCGCAAGCCCGCCGAACCTCGACGCCGCGTTGCCGTACACCTACGGGCTCAACTACGCCAACGGCACGCCTCTCTATCGCAGCGTGCCCTCGCGCAAAGAGCGACTCAAGTTCGAGCCGTGGCTCTCGGGGCGACCGCGCAAGCCCAAGCCCGACGACGACAATCCGTACGCGACCGCCGCGGTCCCCGACGCCGGCGACGCCGTGCCCGACGCGGGCGACGTTCCCTGGTTTCAGCGCGAGTCGCCCGACGGAGGCCCGCCCGCGGTCACCCTGGACGACCTGGAGGAGACCGGCGGTCCTGTCGCCAGGCGCATGGTGAAAGGGTTCTTCCTCTCGCTCGATCATCAGTTCGACGCCGCCGGCACCACCTGGTGGAAGACGGTCGACAACTACACGACGCCGTCCGATCGCATCCTCATCGCCAAGCTCGCCACCGAGTTCCACGGCGTCTGGTTCGGCAGGGACGACGCCACGTACCCGACGAAGAACTATCCCGCGCACCGGATCGACAAGCTTCCGGTGGCGTTCGTGCTGCACGGCTCCAAGCGCTGGGCGATCGACGACGCGCACAAGCACTTCGAGCCGGCCGAAGGCGCCCTCGATCGCTACGACGCCGTCGGCCTCACCGGCGACAAGGTCCGCATCCAGGGCATCGAGTTCTGGCAGTCGACCGAGGGCTGGTGGGTGCGGTCGATCGATGTCGCCCGGACGGAGCCGGGGCCCGCCCCGTTCAGCCTCACGCCGCACGAGAAGTGGATCGACGTGAACCTCAAGATGCAGACGCTCGTCGCGTTCGAAGGCCCTTCGACGCCCATCTACGCGACGATCATCTCGAGCGGGCGCAACGAGCACGAGACGGTGCCCGGATCGTTCCGCATCCGCGAGAAGCACATCGCGGCAACCATGGATGCCGACACGGCGACCGACGGCCCCTACTCGATCCAGGACGTCCCTTACATCGAGTACTTCAACGGCAGCTACGCGCTGCACGGCGCGTTCTGGCACGCCGCCTTCGGGTCCGTGAAGAGCCACGGTTGCGTGAACCTCGCGCCGTGGGATGCCAAGGCCATCTTCGGCTGGACTGACCCGCAGCTGCCCGAGGGGTGGCACGCGGCCTATGCAACGAAAGACCACCCGGGTACGCGCGTCGTGGTCCACGAGAAAGGCCCCGGCACCTGCGAGGGCCCCGAGGCGCAGCCGCCCGAATGCCCCGACGTACCGGTGCAGCACTGAGAGCCGGTGCGCTTGACGTAACGCGGTTGCTCCGGCAGACAAGAGTCGGGTAAGCGCGGCCCGCCGCCCGGACCACTCGCCGATCGACCATGGAGGATCAACTCACCGCCCATCTCGACCGCGGCTGGGATCTCGCCCAACGCGGCGACTCGGCCGGGGCGACGACTTGCGCTCGCCGGGCGCTGGAGATCGACCCTCAGTCGCCCGAGGTGCACAACCTGATGGGCTTTGCGGCGGCGCTCGACGGCGAGGCCGACGACGCGCTCGAGCACTACCGGCAGGCCATCGCGCTCGACGAGACGTACTTCGAGGCGATGCTCAACGCGGCCGAAGTGATGATCACGCCGCTGGCGGACTACGACGGGGCCATCGTACAGATCGAGGACGCCCTCGACTACGCCGAGACCGACGACGAGATCGCCGATTGCATCCTGCTCAAAGTGGATGCGCTCATGGCCAAAGCCGACTACGAGGAAGCGAAACGCACGATGAAGATGCTCCCCGACGGCCCCTTCGGCGGCCCGACGTACCTCTTTCTCATCGGGCGAGCGTGGTACGAGCTCGGCCAGATCGACAAGGCCGCCCCGCTCATCGAGCAAGCCGCCAAGGCCGACCCGCAAAGCGCCGACGCGCACTACTACCTGGGTCTCGTTCGCGACGAGCAGGG
>Ga0302325_10010165_pt1 | contig 20438 bp, 13 predicted proteins | sample Palsa_T0_2_FD_201948 | JGI IMG/M metagenome (GOLD analysis project Ga0302325, IMG submission 201948) | Peat permafrost microbial communities from Stordalen Mire near Abisko, Sweden - Palsa_T0_2 | ecosystem: Environmental > Terrestrial > Soil > Palsa > Peat permafrost | place: Sweden: Abisko...
AAAATATTTCCACCAGCCGCCGCAATTTTCCCCCCAGGACATCCGCGGCACGCGCCTGCGGCCCGAGGATTTCGCCAAATTCGCCGGACTGGAATCGCTGGTGAACAAGAACCGCTCGATGCCACACGCGGCATTGCGCTGGCTGCTCGATCAGCCGACGACCAGCACGATTATTCTCGGAAGCAAGACATTCGAGGAATATCGCGATGCCACCGCCGCCACGGATTTGCCGGCTCTGACCTCGGGCGAGCAATCCCAGATCGATGCCATGCGCGTACAATTGGTGGGATGAATTCAACCATCGCGGCGCCGACCCGGCGGCCATTTTTGCGAGCCAACTGGGCGAATCTCGCAATCGTCAGTTATGCCGTCGCGCCTGAGCAGGTGCACGACCTTGTGCCGCCGCATTGCACGCTCGACCTTCGAGATGGCCAGGCGTTTGTGAGCTTGGTTGCGTTCGATTTTTTGGGAACTCAAGTCCGCGGTGTTGCCTGGCCGGGGTATCGAAATTTTCCGGAAATCAATTTGCGAATGTACGTCCGCCATGGGGCCGATCGCGGCGTCTGTTTCATTCGGGAATATGTTCCACAACGTCTGGTCGCGCGAATGGCCCGGTTTTTTTACAACGAGCCTTATCGCCGCGCAAGGATGATCAGCCAGACACAGGAGACACCCACCAGCATCACCATCCGGCATGAGTTGATTCTGCCAACTTCCACCAGCACCCTGTCCATCACCGGCGAAAAGCCCGCGATTCATACCGATCCTGCCGGCATTGAGCATTTTTTCAAAGAACACGAGTGGGGATTCGGCAAAACCCATCGCGGGGAACTGCTGCGATTCCGCGTCGAACATCCCACCTGGGACATCTGGCCCGTTCGTTCGTTTGAATTGTATTGGGATTGGGCCGCGGCGTATGGGGCGCGATGGCAATTCCTCCAGGGCAGATCGCCCTATTCGGTCGTTTTCGCCTGCGGCTCAGAAGTCCGTGTGTTTCCGGGAGAGGAGATCATTCCGTGAAGGATATCCCGCCACGCCCAAGCGTCCCGCAACATCCGATTCTCCTGTTCGATGGCATCTGCAATCTCTGCAATGCCGGGGTGCAATTCATTCTCAAACACGAATCCGCCGCAATCCTACGCTTTGCGGCGATGCAAACGGAATCGGGACGAAAGATTCTGGAATCCAATGGGATTGTCGAATTTCCCTCGAGCATGATTCTTTTAGATGACAATAAAATCCATACGCGCTCGGCCGCTGTATGTCAGTTGGCGAATTATCTCCGTCGGCCGTGGCGCTGGCTGAGATGGGCAGTTCTCGTCCCCGCGCCGATTCGGGATTGGGTTTACGATTGGATCGCCAGGCATCGGTACGGATGGTTTGGAAAGACCGAGCAATGCCAGGTTCCGAGCGAAGCGGATCGGGCGCGATTTATTTGAACCAATTAAATTCGGGAAATTCAATTTTTACCGCGGAGAGCGCAGAGGGCCGCAGAGAAGAAAACAAATTCAGATATTTTCTTTTCTCTATGTCCCTCTGCGCACTCTGCGGTGAGATTTTGCCCTTTTGATCTTGTTTTGCCGCGAATCGGAGGAATTAACGCGGGCTTCCATCTTAATTGCATCCGCGTCTGACAATCCAAGAATTCGGCATAGTTCCTTGGCGTTTCGCGCAACGATAAGTTTAGGTTTGGCCATAAGTACCCCTCTCTGACGCCAGTTCCAATAGCGCGCGTCGCCGAGCGACGCGGCTAAAAAATCGCTCAGTTCTTCCTGAACTGCACTGCCATCTCGAATTTTCCATTGCTCAGCGGCCTGGCGCGGATGACTTCGCACATCTGGGTGCTGTTGCCGTGGCCGTTGCCGGAATAATCGAGCCGACAGCGTTGGCCGACGGTGAGGGATTCTTTCAGGAGAAAAGAAATTCCGCTGAAGGAGAGATCGCGCGTCAGGATATCGAAAGTGGAATTGGCGTTGGCGCCGTCGAGCACCGTCAGCACGGCCTTGCCTTGCACGGGCCGGCGGTTCTCGCGGCGGCGATCACGGTCGTGTGAATTCGTCGCGACGTGCGTGGGCTGCAATGCAGGCTGCGAAACGGGCACACGGGCCCCGCCCGGGGGATTCGATTCTGGTAATCGGCTCATAGGATGGCCGGTAAGTTACCCAAATGAAAGAAAGATGCAAACATTATCGGATCGTTCAACAATTTCTCTACACTCAATTTCCCAGCGGCCGGGTGGTGCTGCTCATTGGGCTGGCCGGAATATTAATTGCCGACACGGGATCGGGATGTGCCGGATCAAAATCGGGCAAATCGTCCACAAGATACTTGGCTAAATCCAGTTTGTCATCTTTGATTCCCTGCACGATGCAGCGGGCCAATTCGTAGCTGCCGTAGGCGCGCTGGTGGGTTCCGTCCATGAAGACCGGGCCGATGTTGGCGGGGCCCAGGGCTTCGTAGAATGTTTTGCTCATGGCGTTCAGGTCGATCAGGGGGACATTTTTCGCCTTGGCAACGCGCCGAACAGCTTCGGGATAATCGCCCAGCGTGTTCACGACTTTTCCATCGGCGTCGAAGTTCTTTCGGTTCATGGATGTGATAACAATCGGCGTTCCCCCGACCGCGCGGGCGGCATCGACGAAATGTTCCAGATCGGCCGTGTAGGTTGTGAATGCTCCAACACCGGGGCCGCGCTCCTTCTGGTCGTTGTGGCCATACTGGATCATCAGATAATCGCCCGGTTTCATCAGGCTGATGACTTTATCCAACCGCCGAGCGCCCAGAGAACTACGCAAAGATTCCCCGGATTCGGCATGGTTGGCAACCGCGATTTCCGGTTTGAAAAACACCGTGAGCATCTGGCCCCAACTGTTCCAGGGTTCCAGCGGCTGATCGCAAACGGTCGAATCTCCCAGGATAAACAGCGTCGGCACATTGGCAGGGGAAATTTCCATGGCCGTCAGGCAGGGGTGGGTGTCGTTGAATTCCAGCGTCATTTTCTCATCCCACGCCCAGGCTTCGGTGGTAGTTTCCCGACCCTTGAGTTTGACCTGGCCGCCCGTGGAAATCTGCGGGGTGCGGATGTTGACGATGATGGTTGGTGTGGCGAATCGGCCGCGATCGGTGTGAACGCCATGGAGCATGAGCCGGCGCAATTCGGCTTTAACCGTGGTGGTGCTTTCGCCATCGGGGTCGCCCAGCGTGAGCTTCACCTGATAATTCCCCTCGGGAAGGGCGACGGAGAAATAGAACGGCTTGTCGCTGGTGACGAACCCGGAAGTCAGCGGATCGGTCCCGCCGCGACTGACCGCCTGAATGTTCGGCCCCGGCTCGAATCCCCAGCCACGATCCTTGCTGTAAACATCCGTCGGGGCAACCTGGATGTATCCATCCGCCGTCGGAGCGGGGGCGAATTGGAATTTGAAGCTGGTTTGTGGCGTTGTATCAGCCAAAGCCAATGCCGGAAGGAGCAACAGAACGCCGGCCAAGGCGACGGCAAACCGCTGGTGCAAAGGACGTTGAGGTGACATGTGGACTCCGCGGAAGCTGAGTGGGATATAGCGTGTTTTACCCCAACTGACAAATGCCGGCGGAGCGCCCGACACCGGCGCGGACAATTCTTTCGCTTGACACAGGTTTTTGGTACCTTTTGTTGCTCATGCGCTGCCCATTCTGCGAAGCCGAGAAGGATAGTCTCAAGGTGATCGACTCCCGCACCTGCGAGGGCGGCAAGGCGATCCGGCGGCGGCGGCAATGCCTGCGGTGCGGCAAGCGCTTCACTACCTACGAAAAAATCGAGCAGCACATCAAGCTGACCGTGATCAAGCGCGATGGCCGCCGAGTGCCGTGGGACCAGAAAAAAATCTATCTCGGCCTGGAACGCGCTTGCTTCAAGCGGCCGGTGGCACAGGAGGATTTGTTGCGCCTGGTGGAGGAAGTGGAAGAGGATGTGTTCAAGCACTATGACCGCGAGCTGCCCTCGACGGTCATTGGTCAGATGGTCACCGATCGACTGCGGCGGCTCGATCAAGTGGCGTATGTGCGGTTCGCCAGCGTGTACAAACAGTTTAAGACGCTGGAGGAATTGGTGGATGAGGCCAAGGCGGTGATTGATGCCCGGAGGTACGAGGACCCGGCGCAGGGGAGCCTGTTCGTGGATGCGACTGCCAACGCGGCTCCATCCAACGGCAATGGGCATGAGGCCGCTCCCGCCCGCCCGCCCCGGCGAAAAGGCCGCGGTCGAGGGACCGGGGCCATGCGTTCAGAAAACGCCGCGGCGCCCACCGCATGAGTTGTCCCGAATTTTCTGGCCAGTAGCTTCAAGGGGAAACAGTCAGAGGTCCGATAAATCCTGGAGGTTGTCGTCATGGCCAATCGCGCCCGACATAGTCGTATCTGTCCGGCTTTCGCCCTGCTAGGGCTGTTGGCATTGGGCTGCGCTCAGGAGCCGGCGCCACCCCACGAGCAGCCGAAATGGCCCACGCTGCCCAATGCGGCCGTGCCGGATTTCATGCACGAGACGCTTTTTGAGCGGGTTCGTTTCACCGAAACCGCCCCGATGGCCGTCTATGGTTACAGTCTCGTGGTCAATCTCCATGACACCGGCGACAGCACCGCATCCTCCGGCGTCCGCCAATACATCGAGCGGCAAATTCTCAAGCGCGGCTTCGACACCACACAGCACGAGGCATATCAGCATGTGGATCCTGAAATGATCCTGTCCGACAAGCGCGTGGCCATCGTCGAAGTGGAGGGAATCATTCCGGTCGGGGCGCGAGCGGGGCAGCTGATCGATATCAACATCCGCGCCATGCCAGGCGGACATACCAAGAGCCTGGCGCATGGCGAACTGTATCAGACTGATTTGAGCGACCATGGATTGATCGATCCGGAGGGTATCGAGACGCGCGTGGCTGTTGCCGCTCAGGGGGGGCAAGTGTTCGTCAATCCTGCATACGATCTGACCGATTCGGCGACGACGAATCCCAGCGTTCGGGAAAGTTTGCTGACGGGTGTGGTTCTCAATGCCGGCCTCATTGCGCGGGATCGGCCGATTCTGCTGGAGCTTCGCCAGCCCCAGGCCAGCACGGCGCGGCGAATTGAAGAGTTGATTCAACATCGCTGGCAGGACGATGCGGCGGCGCTGTATCACTCCGGCGTCAATGCCGGGCCGGGCGTTGCCAACGCGGTAGATGAGGGTCTTGTCGAGATTTACGTCCCGCTGACGTATCGCGGGGACTGGAAACATTTCCTCGGCGTCGTCTCGCATCTTTACCTGGATGATTCCGAGGCGTTTACCACCGCCAAGGCGCAGCAACTGGTCGATCTGGCGCATCAGCCGGGTGTTTCGCTAGCCGACATTTCGCTCTGCTGGGAAGCGATGGGCCAAACTGCATTGCCGATTTTCCAGCCGCTCATCAGCGATCCCGATCCGAATGTGGCCTTCGCGGCAGCACGAGCGGCGGCGTATTGCGGAGATATCCCGGCGAGATATGCGCTATTGCAGATGGCTTCGGATTCGACCCAACCCAATCAGCTTGACGCGGTGAAGGTTCTGGGTGAACTGCCCTCGTCGTCCGACACCAACCGCATGTTGCGCCAATTGCTGCGCAGCGATAAGGCGGACATTCGCATCGCCGCGTACAACATCCTCGTGAATCAGGGAGATGAGAGCGGCATCGAAACGCATCAGGTCGGCGATCGCTTTTTCCTCGATATCGTTCACACCAACACCCCTCCGATGGTTTATGCCACCAACACGGGTGTCCCCCGGATCGCTCTCTTCGGCGACAATCTGACGGTCCAGTCGCCGATCACATTTGCCGCGATGGATTACCGCCTGACGATTTCTTCCAGCGACGGCACGGACCTGCTGACACTTTTCTATCGCGATCCCCAGGCGGATCAGCCCATCAATGTGTTAAGCCACAGCGACCTGGGCGAAATTGTGACCCGGCTCGGCGGCGTCGGCGCGCCGGGAGAAGATGTGCTGAATCTCAGTTACGGCGATGTGGTTGCCGTATTGCAACAGTTGGTTCAGCAGAATCTGGTGCGCGGAGCAACACCCGAAGGACAACCATTGGCGTGTACGTTCCAGTTGGAGCATCCGCAGTTGGAAAGCGACACTTGGACGAGTATTCCGAGTGACACGATGGCCGGTCGGCCGCAAGGCAGCGCCGCGCTGTCAACCGCCGGGCCGATGCCGTCCACCATGCCCACCGCCTCGGCGGCGCATACGGGTGGATAATCGCGGCCGATTGTTGTAAATAGTGCCTTGAAAGACGGTCATGGAGGACCGAACGCAATGCGTCTGAAAAAACTCATCCTGCACGGGTTCAAGAGCTTCGCCGATCGCACCGAGTTCCTCTTTGATTCGCCGATCACCGGCATCGTGGGGCCCAACGGCTGCGGGAAATCCAACGTCGTTGACGGGTTCAAGTGGGTGCTGGGCGAACAATCCGCCAAGAGCCTGCGCGGCGATGCGATGATGGATGTCATCTTTAATGGCTCCTCATCCCGCAAACCTTCGGGGCTGGCTGAAGTGACGCTGGTCTTCGACAACCCGGCTGCTGCTGATGGTTCGCGGTTTCTCAATCTCCACACCGATGAAGTTTCCGTCGGCCGTCGGCTTTTCCGCGATGGCACCAGCGAATATCAGATCAACAACGCCCCGGCTCGTCTGAAAGATGTGCGCGAATTGTTCCTCGACACCGGCGTCGGCGTCGATGCGTACAGCGTGATCGAACAGGGTCGGGTTGCCGCCATGCTCGAGGCCAATCCCGAAGAGCGGCGGATTATTTTCGAGGAAGCTGCTGGAATCTCGAAATTCAAGGCCCGAAAGAGAGAGGCGCAGCGCAAGCTGGAACGCGTCGAGCAGAATCTTTTGCGGGTGAACGATATCGTCGAGGAATTGGAGAAACGCCTACGCAGCGTCAAGAGCCAGGCCACCAAGGCTCGCACTTACAAGGAATATTCCGTCAAACTCGGCGAACTTCGCCTGGCATACAGTCTTCAGGAATATCACACTCACGCCGGCCAGCAAACCGAATTAACCGCCCAACGGGATGATGCGCGTTTTCGCTTCGATGATGCGACCGGGGATTTGGCAACGGCACAGAATGCGTTGGCAATCAAACGAGAATCACTGGAATCGCGCCGTCAAACCCGCCAAAAACTGGAATATGAATTGGTGCAATCTCGGGCTGAGATTCAAGCCGCCCGACAGCGACAGCAATATGCGGTCCAGCAGTTGCAGCAGATGGCCGAGCAACTCGCGGGGCTGGAGCAGGAGAAATCACGGCTCAAAAGCAAATTGGCCGAAGTGGTCGAGTCGCTGGAGATTCAGCACAAATCTCTTGCCGATCTGACCGAAGAATTGGATCTGCATCAGCAGCAGATTGACCAGCGGCTCACCGAATATTCCGATGGGCAGATGCGGCTCAACGAGGCGAACTCCCAGATCGAGAGCCGCAAGGCCGCGATTTTGGATTTGATGCGCCAGTTGGCCACGGTGGGGAGCCGGCTGGGGGCAATCGAAATTGAGCGGCAAAACGCCGCGAATCAGCAATCGCGTCTCGAAGCTCGGCGGCAGCAAGTTGTCGCCGAGCTCGGGGCGCTACAAGATGCCAAGAGCCAACTCGCCTCGCAGTTGGAGCAGGTGAGCGAACGCATCCGCCAGCAGCAGGGCGATCTGGAAACCAAGCGGTCGTCTTCCGCGCTCCTCGGCAAACAGATTTCGCAGATGGGCGAACGTCTGGGCGCGGCCAAGGAACACCGCTCCGGCCTGATCTCGCGCCAAAAACTGCTGGAAGACCTGGAGGCCAAACGAGAAGGCGTCAGCGAGGGCGTGAAATCGGTCCTTCGCCAACGGGAAACAAAATTTCCATTCGTTCGCGGACTGGTGGCGGATGTGCTGCGCGTGGATGTGGAGCACGCACAATTGATCGAGGCGGCGTTGGATGGTCGTGATCAATTGCTCGTGACTGATGATTCCGCCGGCGCGGCTGCCGCAAGAGATTCGCTGGAGGAACTGGAAGGGCGCGTCAATATTCTCTGCGCCGACCAACTTTCTGGATCGCTCGAAGAATACGACTGGAATCAACATTCTCCGCGAATTCGGCTGGCGATTGATCTGGTGCGATTCGAGCCGGCCGATACGCCGATTGCACGGCATTTGCTGGGCAACACCATCGTTGTGGACGATCTGGCGACAGCGCGGGAACTGTGGCAATCGGCCACGCGGCGGTTTCGATTCGTGACGCGGCATGCGGAAGTGCTGGAATCCGATGGCGTTTTGCGCGCCGGCCCGCTCACGGCTGCGATGGGATTGCTTTCGCGCCGGTCGGAGTTGGAAGTAATTGGCCAGCAAATTGCTGAAGTGGATCGGCGCATCGAGCATCTCGGCCGCGAATTGGCAGAGGGCAATACGCAGGCGCGCTCGCTGGAAGAGGACATCGGCGGATTACGCAATGCCATCTATCAATCCAACACCGCCAAGGTGGAACTGAGCAGCGCGATCTCGCAGAATTCGGATCGGCAAATCGCTCTCACGCGGGAATTGACCGTGCTAAATCGGGAGTTGGAAACACTGTCGAAACAAGTGGAAAAATTGTCGGCGGAGGAGACGGAATTATCCGCCCGGCGCGCCGAACTGGAATCGCGCCAGACCCAGGCCAATGCCGATGTACAGCGAATTGCCCAGGAGCAGAAGCAGATCGCGGAGGACTTGCATCGTTTGGGCGAAGAGCTGACCGCCAGCCGGGTGCAGCTGGGGCAGGTGCAGGAAAAGCAGTTGGCGGCGCGCGAGACAGTGCAGCGGCAGACCTCGGCGCAAGCTGAATTGCGGCAGCAGGTGGATCGGCTCGATCGCTCCGCCGCAGCCATTGCTTCACGCCGCAAGGAAATCGAATTGGAACAACAATCGGCCGCTCACGCGGAGGAATCGCTCCGTCAAACCGTTGCTGCCAACGAGGAGAAAAGCCAGTCCATGGCAACGGAGATTGAATCACTCGACCAAGAGGTTTCCAAGCTATCTGAAAAAGTGCAGGCCGCTCGAAATCTCCGCGAGCAGGTCGAGCAGGAATTGCACGAGATGGAGCTGAAAATCTCGGAGCTGCGCGTGCGGATCGAAACGCTTGTGCAACGAACCGCCGAGGAATTGCAACTTGATCTCCCGGCCCATTACGCCCAGAAACCGTACGAGCCGGCCGAGATGGATTGGAATCAGGTGGCTGATGAGATTAAGGAACTGCGCGATAAAATTCATCGGCTCGGCAATGTGAATGTCGAGGCCATCGACGAGCAGGATGAATTGGAGAAGCGCCAGCAATTCCTTTCGGCTCAGGTGGCTGATCTCACGACTTCCAAGGCACAGCTGGAGCAACTGATTCACGAGATCAACACCGAAAGCAGCGTGCGATTCGAGCAGACGTTCAACGCTGTGCGCGAGCATTTCCAGGGAATGTTCCGCAAACTCTTCGGCGGCGGGAAAGCGGATATTTATCTGGAAACGGAACTCGATCCACCCGCCAACGCCCAGCCGCTGATTGGCGAAGACGGCCAGCCGCTGCCTCCGAAGAAGATTCAGGTGGACATTCTCGACGCCGGCATCGACATCATCGCTCGCCCGCCGGGCAAACAGCCGGTGAGCATCAGCCAGTTATCCGGCGGCGAAAAGACAATGACGTGCATCGCGCTACTGATGAGCATTTTCAAATCCAAGCCCAGCCCCTTCTGCATTCTCGACGAAGTGGATGCCGCGCTGGACGAGGCCAACAATCAGCGATTCAACATGATCGTTCAGGAATTTCTGGAACAGAGCCAGTTCATCATCATCACGCACAGCAAACGGACCATGCAGATCGTGGATGTGCTATATGGCGTGACCATGCAGGAGCAGGGCGTGAGCAAGCGGGTGTCGGTGAAATTCGATCAGGTCGATTCCCACGGCCGCATCAGCGAACACGCCGCCGCCTGACCAGCCACCGCCGTGGCCAGAATGCCAGGCCCGCCATGCTGAGCAATCCGACTGACGCGGGTTCCGGTACCGACGAGACGATATCCAGCAACTCGGTCTTCTGCGCGCTGCTCAGTGTCGAGACATCAATGGCATGGTCAAGTGTGCCCACAGAACCCACTCCCGATGTGTAACCGCTCAGCCATAGGTCAAAGTCGTTGAGATCGACGATGCCGTCATAGTTGAAGTCGCCGGTCGCCCAGCTGATCCCACCAGCCGAATCTTTGCCGCCGGTATAGCCGTATAACCAGTCGTCGAAATCGTTTAGGTCCACTATGCCGTTCAAATCTGCGTCGCCGTATAAGGTAAATCGAACGAGCACACTTTTAGCCGGAATGTCGGTACGGCCCAGATCGCTATTGTCGCCATAACCGATGGCGGCGTTGCCTTTATAGGGTGACTCTTGGTAATTCACCGCGTCGTTGTGCGCCACCGAACTGTCGATTCCGTCGCCATTCCACAGAGCGCCGTTGTACCCGTTACTGATCCAATTGCGGATTTGGGATTCTGGACTGGTGCTGGTGTAATCCACAACGAGCGCTCCGGTCGTCAAATCGAGCGTGCCGTCGCCACTGATCGATAGACTACTGACCGTGCTTACCCCTGATCCCGTGAGCGTCACGAGACCGGTGTTCTCGATCGTCAGAGAAGCCTGCGTCAGCGTGGTGGCGCTCACCGAAGCGGAAATTCCCGAATTGGCGCCCACTGTCAGACTGCCCGTTCCGGTGATCGCCCCCAGCGTCGCGGTGCCACCGCTGATATGGGTGGTGGGGAGAGAGTTGACTGTGCTGCCCGCCGTCAGCCTTCCGCCCGTCATGCTCAGGGATGCGTCAGCGACATCGTAAATCAGCAAGGCATTGGAAACGGTGGTCGTTCCCGCGGAAATATTCAGGACGCCAAGTCCGCCGGCAGCGTTGGTATTGCCGGCGACGCACAAATCATTTCCAACGGTGAGCGTTCCTCCGTTCATATTGTATATGCCCATGCCGCTGGCGGCGGAGGCCAGATCCAGATTGTAAGTGGAGACGGTCGCGGTGTTGGTTTGTGTAACAGTCCCATCGCCTGCGACCCCACAATAGAGAGTGGGATCGACGCCGACACTGTTCGTTCGGCTGAGTCCGACGTTCAACTGGCCACCGCTGACCGTGACGGAAGTGTTATCTCCCGAGCTGGTTCCCACCGACAGAAGACCCGCGAGATTTAATTGCCCCGATCCGGAAATCGCCACCGAACCGCCGGTCCCGAGCACCAGGCCACAGCCATTAGGGCCATTGGTTTGCCCGGAAAGCGTTTGGACGCGGACGTTCCCGCCGCTGATGGTCAGGCCCGTTCCATCGATAGAAGTGCTGGAAAGCACCAGATTCTGCGAGGGGATCGGAGGGGTGTAGGTGACGGTGCCGCTGGTGATGGTTTGCGCGGCCCCGATGTACACCGTCCAGGCCGAGGAGTTCAGCAACCAGTGTGAACAATCGTATGAATTGGAACTGCCATCCCAAGTGAGGGTGCGCGCGGTGGTGGAGGCCTCGTAACCGAGGATGTCCATTGCGGTGATGTCGGTGGGCGAGAGATCGTTTTCCACACCCGTGGCGGAAAAAGCGTTGTAGGAATCGTTGGTTCCGCTGAGCCAGTCCTGCAAATCGCCGCCGTTGCCGGCTGGATTGAATCCCTTGAGATAAGTCGTGCCGCTGTTGATGGAGAAATAGGCGTTGGTGGCTGTCGAACTGACGGTACGGACATTCGGTGCTGTCCAACGGAACAGATCGTATGGCATATAGGCGGAGCCTGCGCCGTCGTTGGACCCCAATTCTTCATTGCGTCCCATGATCTCCGTGATTTCATGCTCCGCGACCCCAATGAAATCCGCCTCGCCTGCAACCGCTCGATTGGTAGGGCTGTAGGTGTAAGTGAACGAGGTGCTGAACGTGAATGTTCCGGCAAGGGCTTCGGACGCAAATCCGAGTGCCTGCGCCTCGGCCTGGGGAATCAAATATGCATTGGTCGGCGTCGGATTATTGGTCGGCAAGCTGTTGACGGCAGTGGTGTCGCTGGCCGTGGTGGCATTGGCATTGAGGGCGCTGCGAATCTGTGAATAAGTAAATGGACTGGAACCGTTTTCAACCAGGCTGGTTTGGCTTTCACCCAGGAACGATGTGCCTGAAGCCGCCGCCACATCGAATTCGATCGTGACCGGCGCAGTCAGCAACGAATCATATTGCTGACAAACGTACTGAACGGCATTTTCGATGGTCGATGCGTTGGTCAGGCTGGTAACACTGGAGAGATATAACGGATCGAGCGTCAAGGCGCGAGCTTTGGCAGTTACACCCAAAGCGGCCAGCGCCAGAATCCTGGATCGACGCGCCCAAGTTCGACGGGAGACACTGGATTGGGGGGATCGTCCGAACAACATTTGCGACTCCTCCCGTTGATCGTCAAGGAAAAAACTCGCGGCCCAAACTCTACCAGCGTTTTGACCGACAATGAAGTTATTTTCGGACGTGAAACGCGAATTATTGAATAATTGAAACTATGTATTCGCCAATTCCCCGCTTATTCCGGAAGTTTCGCCTGCTTTGGCCGGCGCCGCAGCCCCTTCGATCAGCCGCCGATACAGCGAAATCATGTCGCGCACCTGCCGATCGAACGTCAGATTTTGTCGTACATGCTGGGCGGCAGCCTGACCCATGCGTCGAAGGGCGGGCAGATCAGCAAGAAATTCGATGGCGGCCTTCACAAAAGTGGGTCGGTCGATCGGCACCGATCGGCCGGTCACGCCTTCGATGATGGTTTCGGATGTCCCGCTGGTACGAGTGCGCAAAACTGGCAGACCCGTAGCCATCGCCTCGGCGCAGACCAGCGCGAATCCCTCCTTGTAAGACGGCAAGAGCAGCGCATCGGCCGCATGATAAAGCGGCACGGGATTCCTTTCCCCCAGCAGAAACACCCGATCCTCCAGATTGTCATCCTCCAGCCGACGACGCAGCAGCTTTTCATGCGGCCCCGCGCCGGCCAGCAAGATTCGCAAGTCCGGCATGCTCTTGCGCGTCACATCCGCCAGATCGAACAACCAGTGTTCATTTTTTGGAATGCTGAGCCTTCCGACGAACAAGGCGACACGATCCCGCATGCCAAGACTCAACTCAGCGCGGGCCTTGCGACGGAGTTCTTCGCTACCCAGCGGATATCTGTTGATGTCGATGCCATGAGGGATGACAAAAATGCGATCCGGCGGGATATTCACATCATCGATCAACCATTGCCGGGCGTCGGAAGCGGCGCAGTGGATAGCATCCCCGAAATCGCTGAAGCCCAGGAATCCGCCCCTCATCCGCATGTGAGAAAGATGGAGGGTAAAAAGCAGCGGCAGTCGTCCGCCGCAGACATTTTGCAGATACCGCGCGACGATCGTCGGCCGGCGATAGTGGGTGTGCAATAGATCGACAGGGTTCTTCCGCAGATGCCGGCGAAGGATCATCGCTGCCCGCATCAGGTCGAATGGCCCGCCCTTGAGCGGCACGTCGATCCATTCCCAAGGCGCGTTCTGAAACAGATGATGCTGCAACCCGCGCTGGCCCGCCACGGTAACCTGATGCCCCTGTGCGTGCATGGCGGCGCAAAGGTCATACAGATACCGGCTCAATCCACCGGCATCCGATTCGCCGATCAAATGCAGAATACGCAGCGGTCGCCCGTTATTCATGGATGCTGGAGGAATTATAGCAGAGTTATGCGGAATCGCATTTCATTCCACAAGTGACTGGGAAAACATTGTGCGCTGCTCAATCTGGGATCACGGCAGCAATTGTTGGAGATTGGACCCGTCAATCCCAACGCGCCATAGACCGCAAGGCCAAATGGCCTTCGTGAAATAGATGTATTTTCCATCCGGTGAGAAGGCAGGATTCTGGTTTCGGGACTGATTATGCGTGATCTGCCGGAGATTTGTTCCATCTATGTTGGCGGTCCAAATCTCATAATCGAACGGCGATGGCCGGCTGACACGCAGGGAGGTGAAGACGATTTTGGAGCCGTCGGCGGAATACGATGGGTCGCCGTCGAAAATGGAGCCATATTTCGGGTTGTGGCTCCCCACTGGTGCGGCGGGAGGAAGCGGGACGGGTCTCAAATTGGTGGCCGACCCATCCGGACCGATGTCCAGGATCATTAATTGATGTCGCGACGCGAAACTGCCAATGCTCTCAACCGCGAAGAGGATATGTTTTCCATCCGGGCTGTAATGCGGAGGATCGATTCCATCATATTTTCCGTCGGTCAATGCCCGCCGCGACGTTCCATCGGCGTTCATCTGCCAGATATCGTAGTCCTGCGCCATCCCTGAACTAAAAGATCCCGGCGGATAAAAGCGATTGTCGGGTGTGTGCGCATAAACGATTTTGCTTCCATCCGGTGACCAAGATGGATAGGTTCCGCCGAAGTTCGTCAGGCGACGCGAATTTGTCCCGTCACGATTCATGACATAAATCTGCCCTTGCTCCGCGGTGTTCGCTATGTTGACATAAGCAATCAACTTGCCGTCAGGCGACACGGACAGGAAGTCCTTATCGCTGCTGTCTGCAATTTTCGATAACTTCGTTCCGTCCGAGGAAACCGTATAAAGATCGCCCTCATTGTCGGAGGGTGAGCCGCTCACCCCTTCGATGATGAACGACGAACCATCCGGAGTGAAAGTGAAATTTCCGCCAACGTGAAATGTGTTCGGTCCGGATGGCTGGTTTACCGTGGCGGGTTGCTCGCCGCACGATGCGCAGAGGAGGACGAGCCCCAAACCAATGACTAGCCTAAGAAGCAATCGGCTTGCCGCATTCGAGTCGCCTCTCGGACTCGGACTCCGCCAGAGCCGCTCGCGGTTCATAAAACTCCACGGGAATCATAGCAGAGGCGACGAGAAACGCATTTCATTTGACAGCACGACAGAAGTGCATCACGCAAAATTCCCCATCGGCCGGCTGCGGCGGCGGTATTGGCGGGGGGTCAGGCCCAAACGCTCGTGAAATGCGATGCTGAGCTGGCGGGATTCCTTGAATCCGCACGCATCGGCGATCTCGCGCACCGGTCGGTCGGTGCGGGCAAGCAGAAGCTGGGCACGCTCCAGTTGCACCCGGCGGATTTCCTGGAAGGGGGATCGGTTCAGGGCCTTGCGGAAACGCATTTCCAGCGACCGGCGAGAGAGGGATGTGTGTTTCAGGAGATCATCCACATTGATGTCGCGCCCGCCGCTGTCGCGGATGAAACGAACAACGGCGGCCACTTCCGGATCGCTCAGTGCCAGAACATCGCTGGATCGGCGGGTGATGACCTCCACCGGTGGAATGAGAATCGGCTTCTCCGGCGGGGGCTCGCCGGCGATGAGTTTGGACAGCAGATCGGCGGCAGTGTAGCCGATTTCCTCAGTGTTGAGCCGGATGCTGGAAAGTTGCACGCCGGCCAGTTCGCAATTGATCTCGTCGTTGTCCACGCCAAGCACCGCGACCTGATCCGGGACCTGCAGGCCCATCGCCACGACATCCTGGACCGTGGCTTTGGCACAGGAGTCATTGCAGCAGAAGACGGCCAATGGCTGAGGAAGCTTTCGAAGTTCATCGGCACAACTTGCGCTTTCGTTGTCGGCTCGCTCCAGCATCGTGCAGCGATGTCCCGTTTTCGCCAACGCGGCGGAAAATCCATCTCCGCGCATCTGGCTGAACCGTTGGCCCGTGAGGCCGCAATAGGCGAAGTTTGTAAACCCGCGATCGAGAAAATATTCCGCCGCCATTTTGCCGATCGCGTCGTCATCGGGAATAACAGTCGGCAGCGGCGCGGGTGGGGTGATGACATTTGCTACATTCACGACCGGACGGCGCGCTTCGAGGAGTTGCTCGGCCTGATCGGAGCGGCGAATTTGGATGATGATTCCCCGCACGTCGTCGTTGACGAACGAGACGGTGATATCGGGATCTGCCAGCGAATCGAATTTGAAATCCCATCCGCCGTGGAGCTTGGCATAATTGGCGATTCCGCGAAGTACACCACGGCTGTAAGCGCGAACCATATCCGCGTAGAGCCGCACCGAAATGTTGCTGCCAGACATGCACGCCCTCCTTCCCAGAGAAGGTGTCGTGTGTGATCTGCTCTCAATATACCACAGGAATCGCCGCCGTTGTAATCATTCTATATTTCCCGTCTTGACGCGCAAGTCGCGCCCAACATTGTGAATTATTGGACAATTGGGTTTTTATCGGTCCGTTCTGTTACACTGGCTCTGCTGTGCGAACCATCCGATTTCTTCCCTTCACCTTCCTGGCCGGAATGCACGGCTTCGTGATCTTTGCCCCGTATCTGATGCTCTGCATGGGCGTGGTGGTGTACACGCGACATCGCCGGGGATAATCAGGCGATTTTCTGCTGATTTGATAGGGCGGGAATCAATTTAGATCGCAAATGTTGACCAGTGTGTCTTTTCTGGCAATCCTCAATTTTCCCCAGTGTCGTCTGGGCAGCGGTAGATTGGCCCGGCGTCCATCTGATACAATCCTGGCATGACGATCTCCATCCATACGCATTTGCGGTCCGACACGATCCATTTGCCTGAGGCAGCAGGGTTAGTCGGGAAGGACGTACGCATCATCGTCATGGAGGAACCCGCCAATCAAACCCCGCGCGACTTGGCGGCTTTAGACAGTCTAGCTGGAAAAATTGATCTGGATTACGACGCGATTGACGAGCTACGACGGCGGAGCGTGGCGTGATTCTGATTGATACGTCTGTTCTTGTCCGATTTCTGAGGACCGCATCACCTGCAATTCGGGCTGTACTGGCGTCCGCCGACTGTGCAATCTGCGGGGTTACACGAGCCGAGATTCTACATGGGGCTCGGACGCCGCAGGACGCGATCGACCTTGCGGAGGCCATGAACGCATTTGTCCAGCTACCGATTCATCAAATAACCTGGGATCATCTTGGGCTCCATCTCGCAGCCTTGCGCGCAAAGGGCTTACCGATGCCGTTTCAAGATGTTTTGCTCGCTGCGGTGGCTATCGACAACAATGCCGATCTTTGGACTTATGATGATCATTTCACCGTAATTCAGGGCGTTGTTTCGAGCCTGAGATTGTTTGAAGGACCGACTTCCTAATCCCTCCGCGACCCCGTGGCGTACCCCTCGGACTTTACGCAATCTTCTGCTCCACCGCCTGCCCCGATTGCAATTTCGCTCTTAAATGCTGCCCCGTGTAGCTTTCCTGGCAATCCACAATATCCTCCGGCCTTCCGGCGAAGACGATCCTCCCGCCCCCCGCGCCGCCTTCGGGACCGAGGTCGATGATCCAATCGGCACATTTGATCACATCCAGATTGTGCTCGATCACCAGCACCGTGTTCCCCATGTCCGCCAGGCGATTCAGGACGTTCAGAAGGTTGTGAATGTCGGCAAAATGCAGGCCGGTCGTCGGCTCATCCAGCACATACAGCGTGTGGCCCGTCGATGATTTGCCCAATTCCGTCGCCAGTTTCACGCGCTGGGCCTCGCCGCCGCTCAGTTGCGTGCTAGGCTGGCCAAGCTCCACATAGCTCAACCCCACATCCGACAACGCCTTGAGCAATTGTGCGATCTTTGGAAAATTCTGGAAGAAATCCAGCCCCTCTTCCACCGTCATGCTCAGCACATCCGCGATGGTCTTGCCCCGGTAATGAATTTCCAGCGTCTGGGCGTTGTAGCGTGTTCCGTGACACACCTCACAGTTCACATAGACATCCGGCAAAAAGTGCATCTCGATGCACTTGGTCCCCTGCCCCTGGCACGATTCGCAACGCCCCCCTTTCACGTTGAAGCTGAATCGTCCGGCCTCATATCCCCGAATCTTCGCCTCGCGCGTCTGGGCAAACACTTTGCGGATGTCGTCGAACACACCCGTGTAAGTCGCCGGATTCGATCGCGGCGTTCGGCCGATCGGGCTTTGGTCGATCTCGATCACCTTGTCGATCTTGCTGATCCCGTTGATCGACTTGTGCAACCCCGCCTTCACCTTCGAGGCATACAGCTTTCGCTTCAGCGCCGGCAACAGCGTTTGATTGACCAAAGACGACTTGCCCGACCCGCTCACACCCGTCACACAAATAAATCCACCCAGCGGAATCCGCGCATCCACATTCTTGAGGTTGTTTTCCCGACAACCCTTCAGTTCCAGGCAATTCTTTTCCGGGTCCAGTGCCCGCCGAGCCCGTGGAACCATGATCGCATATTCCCCGGTGAGATATTTGACTGTGACACTCTGTGTATTCTTCAGCACCTCCGGAAACGGCCCCGCGCACACCACATGCCCCCCATGCGCCCCAGCGGCCGGGCCGATGTCGATCAGATAATCCGATGCCCGGATGCAATCCTCATCGTGCTCCACCATGATGACCGAATTTCCAATGTCGCGAAGCTGCTTGAGAGTGCGAATCAGCCGGACATTGTCGCGCTGGTGCAGGCCGATGGTCGGCTCGTCCAGCACATAGCAAACGCCCACCAATCCGCTGCCCACCTGCGTCGCCAGCCGGATGCGCTGCGCTTCGCCGCCGGAGAGGGTGGCCGTCTTTCGATCCAGGCTCAGATATCCCAGCCCCACATCCGACATGAACCCGAGCCGCGCCGAAATCTCCCGCACAATCGGCTCCGCAATCGCCTGCCCTTCGCTGGATAGATGAAGATTCGCAAAAAATCCTCGGGCATCATCCACCGTCATCGAGGTCACATCCTGAATGCTGAATCCCGGCAATTGCAGATTGCTCCCCGGCAGCGGAATCCCCTTCCGCCCATCGGTCGTCTCCAGCCGAACCGCCAGCGCTTCCTGCTTCAGCCGAGTTCCACCGCATCGGGGGCAGGGAAGTTCGGATGTGTATTGATACAGCCGGGATTTGACGAATTCGCTCTCCGTGTTTTCGTATCGCCGTTGCAAATTGGGCAGAATTCCCTCAAACCACGTCCCTGATCCACCATCCCCGCGCTTGTCAGTGCCATCCATCAGGATTTGCTGAATCTTTTTGGGAATCTCCTGATACGGCGTGGAATAGGAAATCCCAAAATCCCGGCAAAATTGTCGCAGCACCCGGCTATAGAAAATGTTCATCCGCTTGCCGCCCTTGCGCCAAGCCTCGATCGCCCCATTTTCCAACGAAAGTGATTCATCCGGCACCGCCAGTTCGGGGTCAAACTCACTGGTCGTTCCCAGCCCATGACAATCCGGACACGCCCCATACGGACTGTTAAAGCTGAAGAGCCGCGGCTCCAATTCAGCCAGCGAATTCTTGGGATGATCCGGACAGGCGAACTTTTCGCTGAAGGTCTGATCGGTCCAGCGGTTACCCTCTTCCTGAACGCTCACGATCACCAGCCCCTGCGACAACTTTAGCGCCGTCTCAATACTGTCCGCCAGCCGCGAGCGAATCTCCGGCTTGAGCACAATCCGATCCACCACGACTTCAATATTGTGGGCCTTGGTCTTGGCCAGTTCCGGCGGAGAATTAGTGAGTTCGACAATCTGTCCATCCACCCGCGCCCGCACGAACCCCTGTTTGTTCATCGCGCCGAAGGTGTCCCGGTGTTCACCTTTCTGCCCCTTGACCAAAGGCGACAGTACCATGATCTTAGTGCCCGGCGGAAAATTCATTACCGCCGTTACGATCTGCGCAGGCGACTGGCTGGCGATCCGCCGACCGCATGTCCAACAGTGTGGTGTGCCCGCGCGGGCGAAAAGGACGCGCAGGTAATCGTATATTTCCGTCGTGGTGGCTACCGTGCTCCGAGGGTTGCTAGATGCCGACCGTTGCTCGATGGCAATCGTCGGCGGCAATCCCTCGATTTCGTCGATGTCCGGTTTCTGGAGCTGTTCCAGAAATTGCCGGGCGTAGGCCGAGAGCGATTCGACATATTTCCGCTGGCCCTCGGCATAGATGGTGTCGAACGCCAGCGTCGATTTGCCGCTGCCGCTCAGGCCCGTGATCACCACCAGTTGATCGCGCGGAATTTCAACGCTGAGGTTCTTGAGATTATGCTCTCGCGCGCCTTTGATGCGGATAGATTTGATGGGTCCGGTGTCCAATGGAATCCATTGTAGGGATCGTCATTCAGAGAATCGAACGGGTTGAATGATGAGTAAGTACCGACGGTGGACATTTACGGCCGCGGCCGCGGCGTCGTCTCTCTTGTGCCTGATCGCGCTGGGCATGTGGTATCGCAGTTACCACACGGTTGTCGAGGCCGGCTGGGAATCCCACGGCGCCATGCGGAATATTGTTTGCGCCTCCGGCGGCGCCGAATTCAACTTCTCCTCGCCATTATCATCCGCCCAGGGCGGCGATCCCGGATCGTGGTTTAGCGCTCATCCCGCTGAAGACCCCGACGGACTCACCGGCCAATATTCCAGCGAATTCCTTGGCTTCGCCT
>Ga0302325_10010166_pt1 | contig 20437 bp, 15 predicted proteins | sample Palsa_T0_2_FD_201948 | JGI IMG/M metagenome (GOLD analysis project Ga0302325, IMG submission 201948) | Peat permafrost microbial communities from Stordalen Mire near Abisko, Sweden - Palsa_T0_2 | ecosystem: Environmental > Terrestrial > Soil > Palsa > Peat permafrost | place: Sweden: Abisko...
TAAATCCCAAAGACGTGCTCACCAAAACGCAAGTGACGCGGCTGGATCAGGCGCGGAACAGCGATAAAACGGTGATGATCCGGAGTGCAGACGAAATCAACGATCCTGCGAGCCGGCCGAAAGCTGGGGGCATGCTGACCTGGCACTTCCATATGGACCACACACGCGACGTAGCGTGGAGCGCGAGCCCGGTATTCGTCTGGGATGCGGCGCGGATCAACCTGCCCGATGGCCAGAAGAGCCTTGCCGAAAGCGTCTATCCACCGGAGAGCATCGGCGAAGGAGCCTGGGGACGGTCGACGGAGTACGTAAAGGATGCCGTGGAGCGATTTTCGACCGATTGGTTTCCCTATCCCTACCCAGCAGCCATCAACGTAGCCGGGTTCTCCACGGGCATGGAATATCCGGGCATCATCTTCGACGGCATCGACGATAAGGGTAAGACGCTGTTCTGGATTTCCGCGCACGAGATTGGCCATACGTGGTTCCCCATGATCGTCGGCTCGAACGAGCGCAGAAACGCTTTTATGGATGAGGGTTTCAACACTTTCATCGACATCGATGAGTCTGCGAAGTTTCAGGGCGGCGTCTATGGCCCCAAGCGAGATTCGGAATACTCAGCAGGAGGAGAGCCACCCGACACCATCCTCAAAGTGCTGGACGACCCCGCGGCTCCGGTCTTGCTGATGCCGGCGGATGCCTATACCTGGCCGATCACCCACCCGGTGAGCTATTTCAAGGGAGCCTACGGTATGGTGCTGCTGCGCGAGCAGATCCTGGGCAAGGATCGCTTCGACTGGGCCTTCCGCAAGTACATACGAGACTGGGCGTTCAAGCATCCGGCGCCTTCAGACTTCTTCCGCGAGATGAGCAGCGAAGGCGGCGAAGATCTGGACTGGTTCTGGCGCGGCTGGTACATGCACAACTGGCGCTTCAATCTGGCCGTCACCAAAATCGACGGTGACCAGGTCACCTTAGTGAACAAGGGACAACTAGTGCTACCGGCAACCGTGGAGGTGCGCTACACCGACGGCACGACCACGCGTTTCCGCCTGCCCGCAGAGACCTGGCAATCCAAAGCGGAGTCTGTCTGGCAAGGCGACAAGCCAGTAGCTTCGGTGAAGGTCGATCCCGATCACCTGCTGCCCGACGACGACCGCACCGATAACTCGCTGGAGGCGAAGTAACGTGGAGGGCACAGGCTTTGGCCCTGGGTAGGGACTTCACCTTGAAGGGTGCGGGCTTTAGAGTTTGCGGAGAACTCCCCATGTGTCGTCCCTTTCGGGACTCGATTTGCGTGAAATCCCACCCGGCACTCCCGTGCCGGGCTACAGATTGTGTCGTCCCTTCGGGACTGATTGCGTCGGGTGACCTGCGGTTCTTTTCTACCCCCGTAAAGCCCATACGCTTCCGGGAAGCCCGTACGTACCATATACACCCAAACCCATTTGGCTTTAGCCTCTGAGGGCTCGGAGCTACATGAGTTAATCAATTGAGCCGTTCGAGCATGAGGGGCGTTCCCTCAGCGGCTAAAGCCGGACTCAGTTTGCAACCATTATGGACGGCCTGAAGGCCGTCCCCTTCAGCTCAAAATGCGATGCATGTCAAGGGAAGGCGGCCGCACATCTGTCTGGCTGAGCTTCACGTGCACCTGGCCGCGATGATGCGTCTGGTGATTGAAGAAATGGAGGGCAGCGTGCGGTGCGGAACCCTTGCTGTCCTGGCCCAGGCTATTTCTGTAACTAAGTGATCGGGTGACAAACCCGTCATCCACCTTCTCAAAAAAGGACTCAATGCCGGCGTCTTCTTCCATCCGCGCTGCACGGAGTTCCGCAAATGTCTCGAACAGGATAGTGTCCAGTGGCGGTGTCGTACTGCCTCCGCCGGTAAACCTCGACATCCAGATTCGATCGGCCAACAACGTATGGTTCAGCAGAGCGTGGATGCTGCCGAAAGACCCAGGCCGTTCGCGGCGATACTCGGCGAACTCCAGTTTGCCGCACTGCTCATAGAGTCGCTCATTCGCGACTCTGTTGTAACGGGCAAGCGTTCTGAAAACATCGAGCGAATCCATAATCCACCAGCCTCAATCGATCGAAGCGTAAGCAACGGACGTCAAAAATTCCGGAAGCTGCTTTGCCTCGGTCATCTGCTCGAAGAGCTTTCCCGCTGCGGTAAACTTGCTGGCCGCAAACCGCTCCTCCCCAAGTTCTTGCTTTATCCGATCCAGCACCACCGGAATCGTCGCCAGCACCACTGGAACATCGATCGTCACGCCGTCCGTCATGCGGCCCGCATGGTGCGCCCACTGCCACAGCTGTGCCCGCGAAATCTCGGCTGTCGCTGCGTCTTCCATCAGGTCATAGATGGGCACGCAACCCAGCCCATCGAGCCACGCCGCCAAATAGCGCAAACCGATATCGATATTCATCTCCAAACCTTTGCGCGTGATGTCGCCCTCGGGTACCGCAAGCAGATCGGCCGCCTTCACCTGGATCCCCGGATTGCGCCGCGAAATCTGGTTAGGCCCAGGCATGTATTCGTCGAAGACGGTCTTGGCCACTGCAACCAAACCAGGATGCGCAACCCACGTTCCGTCATGCCCGGCCTTCGCCTCGCGCAGCTTGTCCTGGCGCACGCGTTCCATGGCAGCGTCATTGGCAGCCGCATCCCGCTTGATAGGAATCTGCGCCGCCATCCCGCCCATCGCGTGGATACCGCGCCGGTGACAAGTCTCGATCAGCAGCTCGACATAGGACTTGAGAAAATGCCGGTCCATGGTAATGGTCGAGCGGTCTGGAAGCGCGAGATCTTCGCGATAACTGAATTTCTTGATGAAGCTGAAGATGTAATCCCACCGCCCGCAGTTCAATCCTGCCGAGTGATCCTTCAGCTCAAAGAGAATCTCATCCATTTCAAAGGCCGCGGGCAAAGTCTCGATCAGCACCGTGGCGCGAATCGTGCCTCGGGGAATACCCAGCGTATCCTGCGCGAAGTTGAACACGCTGTTCCACAAGCGCGCTTCCTTATGGCTCTCCATCTTGGGCAGATAGAAGTACGGGCCAGTGCCGCGTGCTTTCAACTCGGCGGCGTTGTGAAAGAAGTACAAGCCGAAGTCGAACAGCGACGCCGACATCGGTTGGCCCTGCACCAGGACATGCTTTTCCGGCAGATGCCAGCCCCGCGGACGTACAAAAAGCACCGCCGTCTTCTCGTTAAGCCGGTATTGTTTGCCTTCAGGACTGGCAAAGCTGATCTCGCGGCGCACAGCATCCCGCAAATTCACCTGGCCTTCGATCACGTTGCGCCACGTTGGCGCAGTGGAGTCCTCAAAATCAGCCATGAAGACTTGCGCACCGGCATTGAGTGCATTGATCACCATCTTGCGATCGACCGGTCCTGTGATCTCCGTTCGGCGATCTTGCAGATCGGCCGGGATCGGAGCGACGCGCCACTCACTCTGGCGGACGTTCGCGGTTTCAGGCAGAAAATCGTAGAGTTCGCCCTGGCGCAGCGCTTCGCCCCTGGTCACACGCGCTGCCAGCAACCTCTGGCGCTCTGCCTCGAAGTTGGCTGACAAGGCCGCAAGAAATTCGATCGCCTGCGGGGTAAGGATCTCCGCTTCCGCCACTCCCTGAGTTCCATCGACCTTCACTGTCGGAATCGTTACCGTCGAGTTCGCCATCGTCCCTCCGCAAAGCTGTATTTTACTGTTTCTTACCCATGCCCGCGAGCGGGGCATTGCGTATGGAAGCGTCCAGCAATTCCACCATGTGGAACGTAGGCATCGCATCCAGGCCGCGTCGCCGCAGCCCGCTCATCAGTTGCAGCAGGCAACCAGGATTGGCGGAGATGACCGCCTCCGCCTTGGTGGCCAGTAGATTTTCTACCTTGCGGTCACCCAGCTGATTGGCAGGTTCGGGGTTGAGCAGGTTGTAGACCCCGGCAGAGCCGCAACAAAGTGAGGCCTCATCCACCTCTGCGACTTCAAGCTCTGGAATGCCGGCCAACAGGCGCCGTGGCTCTGCGTGAATGGCTTGCGCGTGGCGCAGGTGGCACGCATCGTGGTAGGCCACTCGCATGGGCAGAGCGTGGCGCGTAGCCAGTGCCGGCAATTCACAAAGAATCTCGGAGATGTCTTTGCACTTCGCGCTGAAGGCAGCGGCCCGCGCGGCCCAGGCAGGATCGTCGCGCAGCAGATGACCGTATTCCTTCATGGTCGATCCGCACCCCGCAGCGTTGATCACGACAGTATCGACGTTAGCGGCCTCGAAAGTCGCGATCATCGTGCGCGCGAGAGCGGCAGCCTGCTCATCCAGACCGGAGTGCAGCATCAGGGCTCCACAACACTGCTGCGCCTGTGGGATCACTACCTCGCAGCCCTCGGCGGCCAGCACGCGTGCGGTGGCCTGGTTTACGTGTTGGAAGAACACCTGTTGCACGCAGCCGGAGAGCATACCTACCCTGCGTCGAGGCGCCGTGGTGGGTGTGACCCGCGCCGGCAGGCCCTGCAAAAAGCCCCTGGGCACGCGTGGCAACAGGGCCTCCATCTGAGCCAGCCGTTTTGGTAACAACCGCAGCAAGCTGGTAGCGCGTAGCAACTTCTGCAGGCCGGTGCGTTGGTAGATCAGCATGGGCAGAGCCAGCAGTCGCAGACGCTTCACATAAGGAAAGGTTGCGAACAGGAGCTTGCGGAAAAGACTATCGCTGGTCTTGCGTGGAATATTACGTTCCACCTGGGCGCGAGTATCTTCGATGAGCTTGTTGTATTGCACTCCAGAAGGACACGCAGTCATACATGCCATGCATCCCAGGCAATTATCCATGTGCAGCCGAAACCGCTGGTCCAGCGGAGCCTCGCCCTGGGCTGACTTCTTCATCATGTAAATGCGTCCGCGCGGTGAATCCATCTCCTCGCCCCACAGTACGTAAGTGGGGCAGGCGGGAAGGCAAAATCCGCAATGCACGCAATCATCGATGAGAGCCATTTCGGGTGGCTTATGAGCATCGAAGTTCGAAGGCTTAGCGGGTTCGAGCTGTGTGAGTTGGGCCATAGGCGGGTTTCAGTAGATCACATCCGTCCTAAATAGCGGCCCGGGTTGAGAATGCCTTCAGGATCAAAGCGACTCTTGATCTGGCGCATGAGACGAAGGCTATCCGGCGGCGTACCCCAGCAATCGAGCTTCGAGTCCACAGGCTGCTTGAGGACCATCATTGATCCACCAGCCTTTTCTACCTCGGCTCGCAACTCCATCAAGCCCTCTGCCGCAGAGAAGCCCGCAATCATAATCCCAGTGCCTTGTATCACTGACTCGCCGCCCAAACCACGAACCCGCTCAGCAAACCGCGCAATTTCTGAAGGAAGCATTGTCCCCTTGCAGACAAACTCATGAGCCATCTGCTGCTGCCGCGCACCCCAGACATCATCCGTTGCCCCCCGCGAACGAAGCCCTTCGCTCTGTGCCATCGTCTCCAACGCAGCCGCCTGTGTATGCAGCACCTCGGCCAGCGAAGCAAGTTGCACGTCGAGCTCGAAACCCGCCGCTGTCCCCCGGAGCTGAATCGCCACCGTACTCACCTGTGCGTGCAGCAGCCTAAGCATCAACTTCCCAAGCGGCTCAGCATCCGGCGCGGACACGCTAAAACTCTGTGTGCACTGCGGCTTGGAGTGCAACCGGAAATTGACCGACGTAACCACTCCAAGAGTGCCGAACGCGCCGATCATCAGCTTGTGCAAGTCATAGCCGGCGACGTTCTTCACTACCTTGCCGCCTGTCTTGGCGATAGTCCCATCGGCCAGCACGATCGTCATGCCAATAATCAGGTCCCGCAACCCCCCATACTTCAACCGGAGCGCCCCCGAATCGTTCGTGGCCACGATCCCACCAACCGTGGCACGCTCGGGCCAAAGCGGATCAAGCGCGACGAACTGGCCATGTTGAGCTAACCCCGATTGCAGGGAAGCCCAAGTGCACCCTGCCTCCACAGAGCAGGTCATATCCTGCCAGGTGTGCTCCCGCAGCGCGTTCAACCGATGCATTTCGAGCACCAGCGCCGGCGTCACCGGATAGCCCCAACCTCGTTTCGTACCACCGCCCCACGCCCCTACACTGCAACCGTTTTCATTGGCCAAACGAAGGACCGCGGCAACCTCTTCCGTGTCGCCGGGGGCAACGAAGATGGTTCCACCCGAGCTCAGCAAATGCTCCTCCCCAATCACGGCAGCCAGAGGAGCGGTCATGTCCTGCGTATTGATCAAAAGAACTCTGCGACCCCTGCTGTCTCCAGCGGGTGAGGAGTATATTTACCCGTCTTTTCCCCGCAAAGCCGGGGCCGGGGGAACACTTTATCGGGATTTGCAATATTGTTCGGGTCGAAACTGCAGCGCACCCGTTGCATCGTATCGAGGTCTGGCTCTGAGTACATATACCCCATAGCCTGCTGCTTCTCCCGGCCTACTCCATGTTCCCCAGTGATCGATCCCCCATGGTCAACGCAGAGGTAGAGGATGCGCATGGAGAGGTCAACCGCAATCTCCTCCTGGCCTGGGATCGACCGGTCATACAGCACCAGGGGATGCAAATTACCGTCGCCCGCATGAAACACATTCGAGACCCGCAGCCCGGCCTCTGCTGCCATTTCCGCCACCCGCTCCAGCACCATGGGAAGCTTGGTGCGCGGGATCACTCCGTCCTGCACGATGTAGTCGGGAGAAAGCCGTCCGGCTGCGGCAAATGCTGCCTTGCGACCCTTCCAAACCAGGACCCGTTCCTGCTCGCTCTCTGCCAGCCGATCCTCCCATGCACCATTTCGCTTACACAGCTCACGCACCTGCTTCATGTGCAGGTCGACCTCGGCAGCAGGACCATCCACTTCCACCAGCAGCAGAGCCTCGCATTCGGGATAATGCGGGTGCACCGCAGCCTCCGCGGCCTTGATGGACAGGCGGTCCATGATTTCCATGGCCGCAGGCAGGATAGCGGCGGCAATAATATCCGAAACAGTCTGCCCTGCAGCGGAGATGGAGTCGAAGGCCGCAAGCAGGACCTGCACCGTCTCCGGGCGCCGCACAATCCGCAGCGTCATCGAGCTAGCGACTCCCAGTGTTCCCTCGGAGCCCACGAAAACCCCGGTCAGATCGTAACCGGGCGCATCGAGGGTCGGCGAGCCCAGGTGGACCAGCTCGCCGGTCGGCAGCACCACCTCCAGCGCCAGCACGTGGTTGGTGGTAAATCCGTACTTCAGGCAGTGCGCTCCACCGGAGTTTTCCGCCACATTGCCGCCGATGGTGCACACCGACTGCGAGGATGGGTCCGGCGCATAAAAGTGGCCCGCCGGCGTCACCCGCTGGGTAACGTGGGCATTGATCACCCCGGCCTCGACCGTGACTCGCTGGTTGGGAATGTCGGTGGCCAGAATACGGGTCATGCGGGCAAAGCTGATCACGATGCCGCGATCATCGGGCAGCGCGCCCCCGGATAGCCCAGTGCCCGCCCCGCGGCCGACGAAAGGAATCTGGTGCCGGGCGCAGACCTGGATGACTGCCTGCACCTGGGCCGTGGTACGAGGCAGGACTACCGCCGCCGGCAGACTCCGCAGTACCGCCAGGCCATCGCACTCGTAGGTCTGCAGCTGATTCTGCTCGATGATCAGACCATCGACCCCAACAGCGTCACGAAGCTCGGCGAGGATAGCGGTAGAGAGCATGCTGCTAATATCCTATTCCACGCGGAATATACTGGCTGCTGCCGCGCTAAATCCGAGAGAGAGCCGCCCCGAATGAACCCAATTTGGTCCCAAAGCTACACCCTCTTCGGGCGTGGCCTTGCCTTTTCCGCGGTAATTGCCTCTTTACCCATTCTTATCCTGCTTTTCCTGCTGGGTGTCCGCCGCAAGCCGGCATGGTTTGCGTCCCTGTTCGCCCTATTATTTGCGCTCGTGATTGCGCTCTTTGCCTACAAGTTGCCGCCCGCTCTTACCTTCAGCTCCGCGGGCTACGGCGCTGCCTTCGGCTTATTTCCCATCTCCTGGATCGTGTTCTGGGCGATCACCCTCTACCGGGTGACGGTGGACATGGGCAAATTCGAAATCATCAAGTCGTCGATGGGGAACCTGACCAGCGATGCGCGCCTCCAGGCCCTGTTGATCGCCTTTGCCTTCGGCGCCTTTGTGGAAGGCGCGGCGGGCTTTGGAACCCCCGTCGCCGTTGCGGCGGCCATGTTGGTTGGCCTTGGCTTCTCGCCCTTCTATGCTTCGGCCCTATGCCTGGTGGCCAACACCGCTCCCGTCGCCTTCGGGTCGATCGGGATTCCCGTGGTCACCCTCGCCGGGATAACCGGCCTGCCCCTGGATAAGCTAAGCGGCGCGGTAGGCCGCCTTTGTGCTCCGCTCTCTTTGTTTGTCCCCTGTTACCTGGTCTGCATCATGGTCGGGTGGCGCGGCATGCTGGAAGTTTGGCCGGCCGTGGTGGTAGTGGGCGGAGTCTTCGCCTCCGTCCAGTTCCTCATGTCGAATTTCGTGGGTCCGCAACTCACCGACATCATGAGTTCGCTTTGCGCCCTCGCAGCGCTGCTCCTGCTCTTGCGGTTTTGGCGTCCGGCCAAGATGTGGGATAGGGAACTGGAGCCTGTGGCCCCGGCCGGCCAGGAGAAAAAATACTCTACCCTCGCCGCCGGAGCGAACGATCGGAAGCATACTGCCGGGCAGATCTTCGGCGCCTGGATGCCCTACGGTCTACTGGTGATCCTGGTGCTGTTATGGGGCTACAAGCCCTTCCAGGCTGTGCTCAATTCCGTCACCACCAGTGCCGCTTGGCCCCTTCTGCACAACCACGTCATGATGATGCCCCCGGTGGTCGCCAAGCCTACGCTCTACAAAGCGCTCTACCAGATGAATTTCCTCTCCGCGGCCGGCACCGCTTGCATGTTCTCGACCCTGCTGGCGGCTCTTTTGCTACGCATGTCTCCAGCGGCTTTCGGACGTCTCCTGCTCTCGGTGTGCCGCCAGCTCTTTTTGCCTACCTTGACCGTCACCGCCGTTCTCGCCATGGCCTTTGTCATGAACTATTGCGGTGCCACCGCCACCCTGGGATTGGCGTTTTCCGCATCCGGCAGGCTCTTTCCTTTCTTCAGCCCACTGCTCGGTTGGCTGGGCGTCTTTCTGACTGGCTCAGACACCTCGGCGAACGCCCTCTTCGGCAACCTGCAGGTGGTCACCGCCGGTCGTTTGGGATTTGAGCCCACCCTCATGGCGGCCGCCAACTCTGCCGGTGGTGTGGTGGGCAAGATGATCAGCGTACAGAACATCGCGGTCGCGGCCGCTGCCACTGCCATGACTGTCGCCGATCAGGCCAAGCTCTTTCGCTTCACTCTGCGGCACAGCATCGTGATGGCCACAGCCATCGGCGTCGAAGTCATGCTGTATGCCTACGTCTTCCACGTTCGTTAGCAAACTTCATTAGGAGCGGAATCTCGTGGCAAAACTAGGATTCTTAGGTCTCGGCATCATGGGTGGTCCCATGGCCCGGCACTTGGTGATGGGCGGTCACAACGTGGCCGTTTGGTCGCATAACCAGAAAAAAGCAAAGGAACTCGCCGATTCCGCGGGCGCACTCTTCTGCGCCACGCCGGCGGAGGTTGCGCAAAACTCCGAATGCGCCTTTCTCTGTGTGGGAGATACGGCCATGTCGCGGGAGGTAATTCTGGGCGAGAAGGGCCTGGTCAAAGGCGCGAAGAAAGGCTTCGTAATCGCAGACTGCAGCACCGTCTCGCCCCTGGAGAGCGGCCGCATCGCGCAGGAGCTCGAGACACTGGGCATCGAATTTCTCGATGCTCCCTGTACCGGCTCGAAAGCCGGCGCGGAAGGGGGAACACTCACTTTCATGATCGGCGGCAAGCAGGAAGTCTTTGCCCACACCAAGCCATTCTTCGAGGCGATGGGCAAGGTCCTCTATTATTGCGGCAAGTCGGGCATGGGCCTGCGCGCCAAGCTCACCCAGAACCTGATACTCGGCAACCTGCTGCAGGCTTTCAATGAGGGTCTGGTATTGAGCACCAAGGCTGGCGTCGATCCTGCGCTCATGCTCGACATTCTGAACAACAGCGCAGCCCGCTCAGGCTTGATTTCCGCCAAGGCGCCCATGGTCTTCAAGCGCGATTTCTCCACCAACTTCTCCGTCAAATGGCTGGAGAAGGACATCGGCCTCGCACTCGATCTCGGTTCCGAGATCGGCGTTCCGCTACTTCTTACCGGTCTAACGCAGCAGCTCTTTCAGACCGCAATGGCCAAGGGTTACGGAGAAGACGATATCTGCGGCTCGATCCGCGTGCTTGAGGAGGTCGCAGGAGTCGAAGTCAAGGCCTGAGATTTTGTGCGAGGCAGCCACTCCCGAACTCAGTCCCGAAGGGACGGCTGAACTTAGCCCAGGACGTAGTCCTGGGTTAGCATGCACCCTTGAAAAGTCCCGCAGGGACGACTGAAAGAGTTAATCGAGACATGGTCCTGAATTCGGGCAGCGGATCGGGAATTCTTCAATCGCGGAATATCTGGAGATGGAAGTGCTCTGGAATTGGCCCCCGGATAACTTCCAGTCGTCCCTACGGGACTTTTCGTCTCTTGAATTTCTACCCAGGACTGCGTCCTGGGCTAAGTTCAGCCGTCCCTCCGGGACTCATTTTGCAATCGGTAGGTTCTCGCCCACACACGTTAGCCCCTGAGGTACGTCTTTTCTTGACGATTTAAGTGCTGAACTGCTTCGAGACTACAGAACAGCGATGATTCTGCTCCCTACGTGTACCGCCCAAAGCGTACCTCAGCGGCTAAAGCCGTCGAGCGCACAGGCTGTTTACGGCACGGCTGAACCCGTGCCCTTCGTTCGATGGTCTTCCCCAACCTCTGAAGGTCAGTGAAGGCTTCATGTGCTAATTGGCCAACTGAAAATCTAATTTGGACAAGCCTGGCTGGCTTTAGCCCAGGACGTAGTCCTGGGTTGGGTTTGGAAACATGATGCAGTCCCGAAGGGACGGCTGAAGGAACTAAGCCGTCGCCACCCGATCAAACTCGTCCGCCGTAGTTTCTACAGGACGGCGGGCGTTTTGTTCGACCGCTTCGGCCTCCGCCTGGAGGTGGTCGATCACCTCCTTGGAGTAGAGGACGAAGTGATGCGCAGAGAGCAACATGGTGAAGCCTAGCCAGAGCTTTGCCGGTGAGCGCCAGAACGAAGAAGCCATCCGAAAGAGGAATTTCCAGTAACTGCGGCGGTAGCTTGAGCGCATACCCTGGCACCATATGGAAGAAAAAAGCACACGCAGGTTATAAGCCATGCCCAGGTTCGGCGGCTTCTGCGTTGGTTTAGGGTTCCAGACTTTCAAGGAGTTATACGAGCGCTCAAAAAAGGCATCTGGCTGGTACAAGCCGTCGAGCAAAGTGCATAGGCCGCGCAGCAGGATAGGCAACGGCAAAATAGTGCGGAAATTCGGAAGGCCAAACTGGGTGATGGATTGGCTGTCCTCAATCAAGCGCCCTTCGCGTTTCATGCGATCAAAGAGGGCCGTCGTGGGCGGAGCCATCAGGATGCCGGCCATAGCCCAGGGGATCGCTGTCAGCTCAATAAACTCCAATTGACGGGCAAAGATGGTTTCGTCGTCGGAGTCGAAGCCGACAATGAATCCGGCGAGCACCCAGAGGCCTTTTTCCTGAATGATGCGCACCTGCTCGACATTATTCTTGCGCAGGTTCTGAAACTTGCGCGACTCTTTCAACGCTTCAGAAGAGGGCGTCTCGATGCCGATAAACACGTACATGAAGTTGGCCTCGACCATGGCATCCAGGAGCTCGGTCCGGGATGCCAGATCGATCGAGGCCTCGGTATAGAACGAGAACGGTTGATGATGCCGCTTTTGCCACTCGATCAGCTCGCGCGTCAGCTGAAACGCCTGCGCATGGTTGCCGATGAAGTTGTCATCGACGATGAATACTTCATTCCGCCAACCCAACCTGCGCAGTACGTCAAGCTCGCGAATCACCTGGGTGGGTGTCTTCGCCCGCGGCCGCCGGCCGTAGATGGTAATGATGTCGCAGAACTCGCACTGGAAGGGGCATCCACGCGAGAACTGTATCGGCATGGAAGTGTATTTGTCGCGATGCAGGAGGTCGAAGCGCGGCACCGGGCTGCGCGTCATGTCGGGTTTGTCGACAATACGGTACAGGGCGTGAGCAGTCCCATTTTCGAGTGCAGCCGCGATTCCAGGAAACGCCTCTTCCGCCTCACCCACCATGACGTGATCGGCAACCCGCAGCACGGCGTCAGGATCTGTACTGGCCCATGGTCCACCCACGAAGGTGCGTCGCCCCAGATCCCGAGAGCGGCGGAGGACGTCCAGTGCATCAGCCCGTTGGGCGTGCATGGCGCTCACCATCACCAGGTCGGCCCATTTGAGATCCTCGTCGCGCAACTCCTGGAACGCGTGGTCGATCAGCCGGATCTCCCAGGTTGCCGGACAAAGCGCGGCCACGGTGATCAGGCCGAGCGGCGGTGTCATCGCCCGCTCGGGAATCATCTGCAGCACACCCTCAAATCCCCAAAACGACGGCGGGAAACTCGGCCACACCATCAAAACTTTGACATTCGAACCCAGGGGCGGGAACGACGCGTAGTGCATTGTGTCGGACTGGGTGGGTTCAGGCGGGGACAGGAGAACTGGGAGAGACGGTATTGCCGGCGGGGCGCTAGGCAGAACGTTCAGTCGCGGATCTGGTGTTGAGGGCATGGTGCCCCTTTCTCGTGAATAGAGGGCCCGTGTCACAACTGGATACAACACCAACCAGGAGGATACTCGCGATGCCCGGCGCACTGGCTAGCCAGGCAATCCAGCGAGTTGAGGCGCAGTGGGATTGAGTCTACCCCAAAGCCTAACAACTGTCATCTGCGTAGGATAGGAGACTTCTCACCCCGCTCAGCGAACGCCGGGGGCGCCCTGTAGCCAATCTCCAGCGAAAACCCTGCTTCCCCTTTGTCATCCCGCCTGCCCCGGCGTGCCGTAGAGGGATCTGCAGTTCTCTCTACCGGCAACCCATGTCATGGGAAGTAGTGACTCAAATTGAATCTTTGCCGCGAGCGGAGCGCTTGCGCCTTATCGGTTTCGGTACCGCAAAACGGGTGGCCATTCCTGGCGGAATGACCACCCGTTCTTTTCGCTAGCGAACCGCGGCGTTGTGTTTGTCGCGATAGATGCGACGAGATTCCTGGTTCTGCTGTGCGTGAATGGTTTGCCGATCCTGTTTCGTCAGGTGTCCATTATCCTGCGCACGCATACCGTGCTCTTCCTTGTTGATACCCGATTCCTGGTGTTCCAGCCGTGAAGTTTCGCCCGCGGTCAACTGCCCGCTCTTGACGCCGTTGGCAATGCGATCCTGCTGATCGACCTTGCGTTGGTTGATGTTATAGTCATGCGCGCCAGGCGTGGGTGTTTGGGCAAACATCGCCGCGGGCGCGATGAACAGAGCGGATGCAAGAATAGCCGTGAAAACTTTCATAGGATTCTCCTTTTTTCTGGCGGCTGACCTTAGATCACATCCTTGCCGCTCGCTCCACATAGACACCATGGAAGAAAAGCAGTTGCCGCATCTTTGGTAACTTAATTTGTGACAGACTCAGCGCAACTTATTCATCGTGAAAGGTAAGACATGAAGCAATCTCAGGCTGCATATGGGCGCTTTCGGTCCCAGGCGGGTAGTAACGGCCCGACGACCAGTACACCAGTCCCGCGCGAGTTTTTCCCGAGTCACGGCCCTGATGCTTTGTATCAGGGCACGACTTCAGTCGGGCCGTAAAGGCCCAACAAAAATCCGGGCTTTAGAGTTTGGGTGAGAACTCCCCATTGTGTCGTCCCTTCGGGACTCGATTTGCGTGAAATCCCACCCGGCACTCCCGTGCCGGGCTACAGATTGTCCCGTCCCTTCGGGACTGATTGCGTCGGGGGACCGGTTGTTTTCTACCCCCTAAAGCCCATGCGCTTCCGGGAAAAAAGTACCTCAGGGGCTAAAGCCCGAATTTTTGTTGGGCTTTTACGGCCCGACTAAAGTCGTGCCCTGATACAAAGCATGAGAGCAGTGACTATCAGAAAGGTGCGCATTTCCGATGGCTCAAGCCCAATTCTCTGTTCATTCTTTACGGCCCGACTAAGGTCGTGCCCTGACAACAAAAACCAAACACCGCCTCCAAGCCACGAAACTTTCCAGCTTGAGGAGTCATCTAGTTGAATGTCGTCAACAAGCGGGCCCTACGATCAATATTTTGGGAGGATTTATGCCGAAGATGCGCGCGGTACAAGTACCTTATGCCGGAGGGCCCTTCGAAATCGTGGAACGGGATATCCCTGAGCCCGACTCGGGTATGGTGCGCGTTAAGGTCCAGGCCTGCGGCATCTGTCATAGCGACGAAGTAACCAAGCAAGGACAGATGCCCGGTATCCAATACCCGCGAGTTCCCGGCCACGAGGTAGTGGGGCTCATTGACGCTGTTGGTGCGAACGTACCTCCGCGCTGGACGGTTGGCGAGCGAGTGGGCGTGGGCTGGAACGGGGGCTACTGCGGCTACTGCGACAGTTGCCGCCGGGGAAACTTTTTCGCTTGCGAGACCAGCACCCAGGTCACCGGGGTCACGCGCGACGGGGGCTACGCCGAATACCTGGTTACGCCTTTCTCAGCGCTAGCAACGGTGCCAAAAGAGTTGTCGGCCGAAGAGGCCGCCCCTCTCATGTGCGCCGGTATCACCACCTTCAATTGCTTGCGCAACAGCGGCGCGCGGCCGGGCGACCTGGTAGCCGTCATCGGCTTGGGTGGGCTGGGTCATCTTGGTATTCAGTACGCTGCCAAGAGCGGGTTCAATACTGTTGCTATCGGACGCGGCAAAGACAAGGAAGCGCTGGCTAAAAAGCTAGGCGCCTCGCATTATCTCGATACCGCGGCTCAGGACCCCGCAGCGGAGTTGCAGAAGCTTGGCGGAGCTAAAGTGATCCTGGCCACAGTGACCAGCGCAGATGCGATGAAGGCGGTGATTGGTGGACTCGCGCCAACTGGAACCCTCATGATCGTAGGCGCCGTACCTTCGTTGGAAGTGCCCGCGCTGCAGTTGCTCTTGAAATCACAGCAGGTCAAAGGCTGGTACTCCGGAACGTCGCTCGATTCCCAGGAAACGCTTGCCTTCAGCGTGCTCTCGGGCGTGCGCTCGATGAACGAGAGTTTTCCACTGGACCGTGTGAACGAGGCTTATGAACGGATGGAGCAGGGCAAAGCAAGATTCCGGGTAGTGCTCACCATGGAGAAGTAGAGCTCCAGCAATATGACGCCGTCACTGTGCCATGGGTGGGATGACAAGCCAATTCAGGTCTGTCATCCCATCAGAATTCCAATTACATCCCTCTCCACTCTTCCCAACGTACTCTGCGGATTGCATTATCAACCGTACCGTGCGCCTCGTCGATGTGGACAATCGCGCGATCTCGCATGCCCCTCGCCTGGGGAACATCTTCTGCCCTTGCGGTATCGTTATGCGCTTTATCCAGCAACTCCAGGGCTTTGCGGAAGCGGCCGTCCGGACGCATGTGGACATCAATCGGAGGGTGATCTTCAAGATTCTTGCCGTCATCGATCGAGGCTCGCTTGATCTCGCCGATGGCTGCATCGATCTGACGAATTGCCTGTTCTTCATCCCGTTGAACAGGCGGCCATGCAATCTGGTCCAGGTAAGCGCGAGCCATACGTAAATCGGATAGAGCGTGGAGATAGGCCGGGTGGGGCCCCGGAACTTGCTGGGCCGAAGCTGCCTTGGGACTTAGCGCTAAAATTCCCAGAAGCGCGAGAAACGCGGTGAAAGCTGCTATTCGTATGCGCACGATGTTCGTACCTTCTTTCTGTTTAGGGGAGTTCATAACCTCTAGTACGGCGGCTGGCACATCCGCCACCGACCGAGTAGACCCTAACAGAGCAAAGAAAGTCGCGGAGCTATCTTGTGGCCGGAAAAAGATACGACCATAGTTGTAGACGCGGTATCCGCCCTCGCCGCCGGTAGCCTACGAGATGCATGCTCGAATTCATCGTTCACGCGCAAGTGCAACAGGCTCTATGCTCAGGGGAGTGAAAATCAATTCCTGGGTCGTCTTCGTTCTGCTCCTTCTGAGTCTTCCGACAGGGAACGCGCAGAAAAGTGCCGCGTTTCGAGTCATCAGTTGGTCACCCCTACGCCTGGAAAGCGGCTCGCCCGTGTTTTTCAAAGTTGAGCTCGACCAGCCGGCCAGCGCGCTGCACGGCACTTGGCTGAAGCACGAAATCGTGTTCACCAAGACCCCTGAAGGCAATCATTGGTATGCGCTCGCCGGGATCGACGTTGAGCAGGCGCCGGGCAACTACGTCCTGGAACTAACCGCCACCGCAACCGATGGCCGCCCACTGCAGACCAAACAGGAAGTGGCGGTGCTGCCGGCCCATTACAAAACCACCACCCTGCATGTAGAGGAGAAGTACGTGCAGCCCGACGCCGCAACCCTGCAGCGCATCGCCGCGGATAAAGCCGTGAAAGACGCGGCCTACGCACACCTGATAAGCGAGCCGTTGTGGAACGGCAGTTTTCGCTCACCCGTGCCCTTCACCGCAACCGACTCCTTCGGTACCCGTCGCATGTTCAACGGCGAGCTCGCGAGCATTCACCGTGGAACCGACTTTCACGCGCCTTCAGGAACGCCGGTGTTGGCTGCCAACGACGGCCTGGTGATCATCGCCGGCCCCATGTTCTATGAAGGCAACCTGGTCGTGATCGACCACGGGCAACAATTCATGACCCAATATATGCACCTCTCCAAAATAGAGGTAAGGGTGGGAGACCGGGTCAGCAAGGGACAACGTCTCGGCCTCAGTGGGGCTACCGGCCGCGTGACCGGCCCGCACCTCCATCTGGGCGCGCGCTGGGGAGGCGAGTCGGTAGACCCGGTGATCCTGCTTCACTTGCCGCTACCCACGCGGTAGCTTCGCACTACTTGTTAGTGTCTTCAAAGGCGAACCGTCCCAGCTCGAACGGACGCGAGGTCGGCGGCTTGTTCTGCAGTCCGTTCGAAGGATAGGACTGTGGTGCATTGGTCGGGAAACCCCAGATCTTCCCCGTCCGCATATCCACCATCACCTTTCCAAATACCTGGGTGGTGCCATCCGGCGTTCGCAGCATCTCAGACCCGGGCTCAATGTACAGTGGATAGACTGTGGATTGCGCCTCCGCAGTTTTTGGCGCGAAGATCGGTTGCACAGCAATCCCAACCAAAGCAGCCGCAATGATCGACAGTAAGACAATGGTGAGGTCGTGTCTCCGCATGGTCTTCCTCCTGAGTGTTTCAACCCAGTGTAAGAGATTGTTCTCAACAGGAAATCCGGGTCGGGATGAAAAAAGGAGAGGGTCGTTGCAAGGAGAGGGCGGTTGCTGAACCGAGGCATCTTTCAAAACTAATTTTGGACCGGTCTGACTGGAACTAGCCCAGGGCCTTACCGGTGGGACCTGGGCTAATCTCAATCCACTCCTACTGGGGCGGCGGCTGAGTTTCAGCGCCAGGTGTCGCAGCCGGGGGCGTCTTGGGCTGAATCGACATCAACTCCACTTCAAAGACAAGCGTGGCGTTAGGTCCGCCAGGTCCCTGGGCCCGCTCCCCATAAGCAAGGTCTGACGGGACGAACAACTGCCATTTCGATCCCACAGGCATTAGTTGTAAAGCCTCCGTCCATCCCTTGATGACGCCGCTCACAGGAAATGTCATCGGCTGACCGCGTTTGTAGGAACTATCAAACTCCGTATTGTCCAGCAAAGTCCCCCGGTAATTGCAAACCACCGAGTCCGTGGCTGCCGGTTTGGGGCCGGTTCCGGGTGTCAGAATTTTATATTGCAGCCCGCTCGGCAGCGTCACCACGCCCGGCTTCGTAGCATTCGCAGCCAGAAACGCCGCGCCATCCTTCTTGTTACTCTCGGCCAAGGCTTGCCTCTTCTCTTCCTGCTTTTGCCGCACTTGATTCTGCAGGCCGGTCATCACCGTCTTGATCTGATCGTCAGTCAGGAGCACCTTGCCGTCGGCCATGGCATCTTGCAAACCCTGCAGCACGATTTTCGGATCAACGTCGATGTCATCCCGGTGCAGGCTCTTGCCTACATTCAAACCGATGGCATAACTTTGTTTGTCTTTCTCGGTCGTGAGCACCAGAGGTTTTGGCTTGGCGGCCGCCGTTGCGGTCCTGCGGTGAGTCGTGGTCGCGGTGGTCGCCGTGCTCTGCGAAGGCTTTGCCGGCGTCTGCTGAGCCGCAGCGCCCCCCAGGAGAACAATACCGGCAACCAACACGGTTGCCGTGCTTCGTAAAGATCTTTGCATAATGCTATTTTCGCATTGTCTAAGGGTGGCTTGCAGCCAGAGATACCTCGGCAGCCGGTTTCGTACCTGATAACTCAAGGTCGATTAACGAGGCAGCTTCCGCCCAAACTCGCGGATCATTCTCGATCTCAATGTGGGGTTTGGTGAACATCCGTGCATACCAGGGGAAGTCCTTGCAATCAATGGGATGGTCCTTATACGTCATCTCGAAGTTGCCGACGATATTCGTACGCGCGGGATCCTTGGCCAGAATCTCTGGCCGTCCATGAAGCAGCCCACGCGACTGATAAAAATTGACCGCATTTTCAACATTCGCGGGAATCGTGGAGTTTTCCTGGCCCGGTTTAGCAATACTGTCCACCTGGATGGTCAGCAGAACCGGAATACCTCTCTGCTCCAACTCGCGTGCGAGTGTGACCGTCTCGGTTCCGCCCCAGCTATGGCCGAAGATGATGATTCTGGCGTGCGCACGATCCGGGCCTATAAGGCGCAGTACGTGCTGGAGCGCCGGGGTTCCGGAATGATTACCAAACACCTCTACATCGATCGCGGACCGATAACGTTCGCGCAGATGCGCAGCAAATTTCACCTCGGCGTGTTTCGTATCGTCGTGCCTGACGAAGCCTCCAACAAACCCCACCACAATCGCCTTCCCGGTGCCATCGGCCATCCCTTGGCCGCGCAAGCTCAGGGGCGCCAGGCAACCGGCGGCGAGGAGAAACAACAGCAGTTTTCCCATAGCAGCAGCATGGGCGTGCCCGCCAATCCATGTCAAGCAACGCTCTGCTGAAATAATAGAGAGAATGCGGCAAGCGCAAGATCAGGTCCCGGCCATCGGTATTGACTTCGGCACCACTAACAGCACGGTCGCCCGTGCCTCCGGCAAATCGCAGGTGGAAGTGGTCGCCTTTCCTACTCTTGGGGGCGAAACTTTTTCCTTTCGCTCTGTCCTTTACCTGCAGCAGGCCAAACAAGCCAACCGGCTACGAACCCATGCCTGGGCGGGGCCGTCTGCCATCGAGCACTACCTGGCGGCCGAGAGCAAGGGCCGGCTCATTCAGTCGCTCAAATCCTATCTGTCCGACCGCTCTCTGACCGGAACCGCGGTCTTTGGCCGTCATTACACCCTCGAAGATCTCATTTCCCGCATTCTCACCGATCTGCGCCGCCACGCAGAACAGCAGTTCCACACCCCTATCGGCTACGCCATGGTGGGCCGCCCGGTACATTTTGTGGGCGCGGAGAAAGAGGAAGATGAGACTTATGCCCTCTCTCGCTTGCGCCAGGCTTTTGCAGCTGCAGGCTTTGATCGGGTCGATTTCGAAATGGAGCCTGTAGCGGCAGCGTACGCCTACGAATCCACCCTCGATCACGACGAACTGATCCTCATCGGTGACTTTGGCGGCGGTACCAGCGACTTCTCTCTGCTTCACGTTGGCCCCGGGGTGCGCAAGCGCGGCCGCAAGCCGCAGGATCTGCTCGGCAACAGCGGGGTCGCTCTGGCCGGCGACGCCTTCGATGCCCGGATCGTGCGCAAGCTCGTCTCTCCAGCGCTCGGGTCGAACTCCTCTGCCCGCTCCATGAACAAGCTTCTGCCCGCCGTGCCGGCATGGATATACGCCAACCTCGAGCGGTGGCATTACCTGTCGTTCTTGCGGACCTCCAACGTAATGGAAATCTTGAAGACCGCTCGCCTCCGCGCGTTGGAGCCAGAAAAGATCGATGCCCTGATCACGTTGATTGAGGAAGACCTCGGCTACCACCTGCACCAGGCCGTGCAGCAAGTAAAATTCAAGCTCTCCCACGCGGAAGAGGCCGAATTCCATTTCCGCGACGGCAGCATGGACATCAGCATCGCCGTCACCCGCGACGCCTTCGAAAGCTGGATCGCCGAAGAGCTGCGTGCCATCGAGCAGTCCGTCGATTCGCTCCTCGAAACCTCAGGCATAAGCCGCGGCCAGGTCGATCGCGTGTTCCTCACCGGGGGCAGTTCGCTCGTGCCCGCCGTCCGTCGCATCTTCGAAGCACGCTTTGGTGAA
>Ga0302325_10010167_pt1 | contig 20435 bp, 16 predicted proteins | sample Palsa_T0_2_FD_201948 | JGI IMG/M metagenome (GOLD analysis project Ga0302325, IMG submission 201948) | Peat permafrost microbial communities from Stordalen Mire near Abisko, Sweden - Palsa_T0_2 | ecosystem: Environmental > Terrestrial > Soil > Palsa > Peat permafrost | place: Sweden: Abisko...
ACGGCGGCGCGGGCGCTGCCCGATGGAATCTTGGTGGTGCTGAATGGCCGCGGGCTGGGCTCGCACCCGAACCCACACGGTCCGAGTCCCGCGCGCCGGCCCGAGCCGCTGCACCAAGGCGTCGCGCTGCCCGAATACGTGGGCCGCATCCAGACCGGCACCGCATCTTTCATCGAGCCGTTCAGCGACGCGCAACTCCAGGCGTACACCAAAACAGTACTCGCCAATTCGCCTTACCGCGATGAGAAACTGGAGGCGCCCAATCCCTTTCCGCCCATCCGGCACATCATTTATATCGTCAAGGAAAACCGCACTTACGACCAGGTGCTGGGCGACATGAAGGAAGGCAATGGCGATCCGTCGCTGGTGCTATTCGGCGAAAAGGTCACCCCCAACCAACACAAGATGGCGCGGCAGTTCGTGCTGCTCGATAACTTTTACGTCAACTCCGATGTGAGCGCCGACGGCCACAGTTGGTCGACGGCGGCCATCGCCACCGACTATATCCAGAAGATGTGGCCCAACAGCTATGCCGGCCGGCGCAACAATTACGACTACGAAGAGCAGGAGCCCACCGATACTCCCCCGGCCGGCTATCTATGGACCAGCGCGGCCGGCGCCGGGCTCTCCATTCGGAACTTCGGGTATATGGTGCAGAACCGGTCCAAACCGGCGGCGGACGGGACCCAGGTGGAAGCGGTCCGCGACCCCGTGCTGAATCGCGTCACCAATCGCTTCTATCGCGACTTCGATCTGGATTACCCCGACGTGGAGCGCGTAAAGGTCTTTCTTCAGGAATTCTCGGATTATGAGAAATCCGGCCAGATGCCGCGACTAATTGTTATGCGGCTCGGCAACGATCACACCTACGGCCTGCAGGCCGGCAAGCTTTCCCCATTCTCGCTGGCAGCGGACAACGATTACGCGCTGGGCATGCTGGTGGAGGCAGTATCCAAGAGCCCCTTCTGGCCCGAGACGGCCATTTTCGTGGTGGAGGACGACGCGCAGAATGGCCCCGACCACGTGGATTCGCATCGCTCGCCCGCGTACGTGATGTCGCCGTACGTCAAACATCAGGCGGTGGACAGTTCGCTGTACAATACCACCTCGATCCTGCGCACCATGGAGCTGATGCTCGGTCTCCGGCCGATGACCCATTTCGACGCCGGAGCGCGACCTCTATCGGCCGCTTTTCAGCCCACCCCGGACCTGGCGCCGTTCACCGCCGAGAAGCCGCGCGTGCCGCTCGACGAGCGCAACCCCCCGCATACGGCGGCCGCGGAGCGGTCCTCCCGGCTGGATTTCAGCGAGGAAGACCGCGCCGACGAGAACGAGCTGAACGATATCCTGTGGACTGCCCTCAAAGGCACCCATCCGCCTCCGCCGGCGCACAGTTTCTTCGCCCGCTAGGAAGCCGCCCCATGGCCCGCATCTATCTCTGCTTCCTGTGGCACATGCACCAGCCGTTCTACAAGGATCTGGCGTCGGGCGAGTACAAGCTTCCGTGGACCCGCCTGCACGCTCTCAAAGACTACTGCGGTATGGTCGAGATTCTGAAAGAATTCCCGACCGTGAAGCAGACCTTCAACCTGGTGCCGTCCATGATGGTGCAGGTGGAAGAGTACGCTCGCGGCGAGGCTCGCGACCCCTATCTGGAACTGGCGCTGAAGCCGGCCGACGCGCTCACCGGGGCCGAGCAGCTCTTCCTGTTGCAGCAGTTCTTTCCGGTGGCGCCGCGCATGCTCCACACCTTTCCCCGCCTGGCCGAGTTGTACGAGATGCGGCAGTCCCAGGGCAGCGTGGAAGCCGCCCGGCGTCGGTTCCTCCCGCAGGACTTCCGCGATCTACAAGTGCTCTCGCAACTGGTGTGGTTCGATGAGGAGTTCCGCGCCACCGATCCCGAGATCCACGAGCTATTCGCCAAAGGGCGCGATTACACCCTGGAGGATCAGAAACGGGCGGGTCGCAAGCAGCGGGAAATCATAGGGAAAGTGATGCCCGCCTACAGCCGCATGGCGCGGGAGGGCCAGATCGAGATTTCGACGACGCCCTACTACCATCCCATTCTGCCATTGGTGTGCGACTCCAACATCGCCGCGGTGGCGCATCCCAACGTGACGCTGCCTCCTCGGTTCCGCTATCCGGAGGACGCGCGCACGCAGTTGCAGATGGCGCGCGAGTATTGCATGCGCCAGTTCGGCCTTGCTCCAGCTGGGCTGTGGCCCTCGGAGGGATCCGTTTCCGACGAAGTGTTCGACATGGCCGTGGACACCGGTTTCCGCTGGACCGCCACCGACAGCGGCGTGCTGGGGCGCACCCTGGGCCGCGCGATCGGTGTGGAGGCCATCTATCGCCCCTACCGCTGGGAGCATAATCGGCGGCAGCTCAATGTCATCTTCCGCGACCACTTTCTCAGCGACCTCATCGGATTCGTTTATTCGGGAATGGACGCCGGGCAGGCCGCCAACGATTTTCTGAATCGCATTCGCGACAACTGCCGCGGCCTCCTGGCGAGTGGCCGCGATGCCCTGGTGCCCATCATCCTCGATGGCGAAAACGCATGGGAATACTATGACCGGAACGGACGGCCCTTCCTGCGGGATCTGTACCAGCGCATCGCGGAAGATCCGCAAATGTGGGCGGTCACGGTGAGCGAGGCGCTCGATAAAATGGAACCAGAGCCGTTGAGTCATATTTTTCCGGGCTCCTGGATCAACGCCAACTTCGACGTTTGGATCGGCGCGGAGGAGGACAACCAGGCATGGAGTCAGCTTCTACGAGCGCGCCAGGCCTTTGAAGCCGCCGGCCACGTGCCCGAAGATCGCAAGCGCCTGGCATACGAAGAACTGCTGATTGCGGAAGGCAGCGACTGGTGCTGGTGGTATGGTCCGGAGCACGATTCCGCCAACCGCGCGGAGTTCGATCAGCTTTACCGCAGCCACTTGGCGAACATTTACCGGTTTCTGAATCTGAGTCCGCCTGAGGAACTCTCCCGGCCCATTTTGCGCATCGCGGAAAAAGCTGTGCAAGAGCTTCCGAGCGGGCCGATCAAACCCGTCATCGACGGCGAGATCACCTCATACTTCGAATGGCTGGGAGCCGGCCTGTACCGGGCCGACGATCGCTCCGGCTCCATGCACGGAAAGAAATTTCTGGTGAAGGAAGTGCACTACGGCGCGGACGACGCAAACCTCTATCTGCGAGTCGATTTTCATCAAGGCGCGGAGCAGGCTATCTCGGAGATGGAAGCACGCCTGAGTATCACGGCGGGCACCGGCGGCGGTTCCAGCTTGACCGTAAAGTTGGACCACGGCCATGCCAATATTACGGAGATCCAGCTCGCTGAGGCAACCCGGGGAGGGGCGGCGCCCACCGAGTTCGCTTTCGGGAACATCCTGGAAGCACGCCTCTCGCTCGCCGCTCTGGGCGTGCGCGATGGAGGCCCGGTGCGCTTCCAGTTCTCCCTCTGGCAGGGCGGCTTACCAATGGACGCGGTGCCGCAGCAAGGCTGGATCGAAATGCCGACTACCGAACCGGTCGAGTGGTCGGTTTGATCGCGCCCTGTGGCGCACGCTTCAGCGTGCTGTCGTGGGCTTTAGCCCACGGCCAGACGGCGAGAGCGTGCGCCACCTAGTGATCCCTACGGGGTACGGTCGGCGTTGTCCTTATGCATCGAGTATCGATCCAACTCGGTGATCAACGGACGGGCCGCGGTCGGTACCGCCAGGGTGGTCATCAAAATATCGTGGCTCACCAGAGGCTGGCCGTAAAGCTCGGCATTGTCGTCCTTATCGGAACGCAGCGTAGCGCCCTTGAGCGCGATGCCCGCGAACACACCCTTGGTGCGCGACCACGACAGAATCTCGGCGCTCATATATGCATCCGTGTCGGCCGCGGCCGTGCGTCCGACCGGGCCGGCGGCTACACTAGCGTCCCCGCCCAAAGTGAATTTGCTCTTGTCCAGCATCTTCATCCCGTGCTCATTCATGATCAGCATCACGACATCGGTATCGGACCCGCCGATCTGAAAACCAAAACTCCCCCCTTCCATACGTATGGCCGCCGGCGCGCCCCATCCAGCATGATGCCTGCGGCAGACCACGAACCCTTTCCCGTAACTGGCGCCCACGATGAAGGCGGCCTTTTTCACCCCTGGAACAACCGCCACGCAATATGCTTTACCCAGCAGATCCTGCGGGATACCCTTATCCGGCGTGTCCATAATTTCATGCAAGACGCGCGCCGCATCCTGCAACCGCTCATCTGCTTTCTGCGCGAATAGCCCGATTGACGAGCTGCACAGAGTTACCGTCAAAACAAGAAACTTTCTCATCTGCCATATCCTCATTGACTATTATCGCCCGTAGTTGCCGATCTAGTCTCGTTTGGCGGCGACATAAGTGTGACTGGGAGTACAGCTTCGGACGGCGCCTACGGGTCGCACGCCACACTGCTACAATCTTTTCAAATGGACGTTGCTACGCCTCCGATCCAGTATTGCTCGGAGTGTGGCCGGCCTTGTCCTTCCGACGAGCTCGCCCGCTTTGGCGACCGGCTCATCTGCGCGGACTGTAAGAACGCTTACGCGCAAAAACTTCGCGAAGGCGTCGCGGTCGCGTCCACCCTCGTGTACGCGGGGTTCTGGATTCGCTTCGTAGCCGTGATCATCGATGGAGTCATCCTGTATGTGGCGGGCATGCTGGTGCAGTTACCACTGGCTGGATTGCTGAAAAGCCCGCAGGCCGACATGATGCTGATGGGCGCCGGAATCACGTATCTGATTGAGATGGCCATCGCCGCCACTTACGAGGGAGTCTTCGTCAGCCGTTTCGCGGCGACTCCGGGCAAAATGGCCCTCAACCTGAAAGTGGTTCGGGCCGATGGCAGCCCCGTATCGATCGAGCGCGCCTTCGCCCGGTACTTCGCGAAAGTCCTGAGCGGACTTATCCTCTGCATCGGATTTATCATGGCCGGATTCGATTCTCAAAAACGCGGCCTGCACGATATGCTCTGCGACACGCGCGTGGTCAAGACGGGGAATTAACCCGGCCGCCAATGTCCGTCCCATGCAACCGTTGCGGCCGGCCGTTGCCAAAGTGGGAGTTAGCCCGGCAGGACCAGGCGCAATGCCCGGAGTGCGGCGCCTATAGCATCGTGCGCGTCTTTCCGGCGCTGTTCTACTCACAGGCCGGGCCCGTGACGGCGGAGGCAGCGGCGCAGGGTGAGGCCGCCTGCTTCGATCACCCTGCCAAACGGGCTGTAGCAGCGTGCGGCCACTGCGGCCGGTTTGTATGCCCGCTCTGCGCTGTCGATTTCAAAGGTGGGGTGTGGTGTCCTTCGTGCTTTGCCGCGGGAGATTTTAACGTCAAAGCGACCGAACGTGAAAATTCGCGCACTCTATACGATTCCATCGCCCTGACTGTGGCGCTTGCGCCTCTCGTGTTGTGGCCCTTCACCGCTCTCTCCGCGCCTGTCGCCCTGTTCCTGGCGGTGCGCTATTGGAGGCAGCCGCTGAGCCTGGTGCGGCGTTGGCGATGGCGGTCTGCATTGGCCATTCTGATCGCCCTGAGTGAGATCGCGGCGTGGATCTGGGGCGCCTCCTATCTGGTGATGAGGTCGCGGGCTTGACCGCAACAGAATCCAGCCCGCGCTACCACAAGCTACCCGGACGCCGCCGCGGTTTCATCTCGTCGGCGAGTCTGTGGACCGGCGCGGACCATTTGCTCTCAGTGAAGTCCGACCGGCTTCAGGAAGACTACAAACGGTTCTATTTTCGCGATATTCAGGCCATCGTGGTCACCAAAGTTCCCCGCTTCCTGATTTCGACCCGCGCAGTAGCTCTGGGCGCCTTGCTCCTGATCGCCGTCTTGATCGCCCGCGGGCGCATGCCTGGCCTGACCGTCGGACTTTGGCTGTTGGCGGCGGGATTGATGGCCTGCTGGATCTACGTTTCCGCGGCGCACAGTTGCACATGCCGGCTCTATACCGCTGTCAGCCGCGAAGATCTTCCCTCGCTCTACAGGACTTGGACCGCGCGCAAAGTAGTAGCGGATCTGGAGCGGCGGATTGCACAGGCCCAGGGTGTGTTCATCGAGAGTTGGGCGGATGCGGCGGAGCTGTGCTCGCCCGGCCCGCCCGATCCACCAGGTCACGCCGCTACCGGCAGACGCCCTGCGGACCGACGCAGCCGCACCCTGGCGTCCGACCTCTTTCTCGCCAGCCTCTTCGCCGATGCCATCGCCACCAGCCTCGAGATCGGCTCCCCGAGTGCGGTACTTACAGCTCTTTCCGCGGGCCTTACCGCACTGCAACTCGCCGGCGCCATCTGGATGTTCGTGCAACACTCCCGCGGCATCCTGTCGACCGCCATGCAAAGACTGGCGATCGTGACTTTGGTCTTCATCGGGGGCCTCTTATATGTACAGGCGTTTGCCGATTCGGTTCAGGCCGCGCTAGCCGGCCGCCGCGGACCGGTTGCCATCCACGCTTTGGCGCGTTCCGAAACAATTCGCCCTATTTATATCGCCGGGGTGCTCCTGCTGGGACTGACGGGGCTCGTGCTATCCTTCAAATCGTTCGAGCCGGAACCACCCCCGGCCATCACCGGGTAGACCGCATGTCGGGAGTCAGCATTCATCAGCGCTGCTGGAATCATGAGCCGCGGGAGGCGGTATGCCGATGTCCCGCCTGCGGCCGCTATTTCTGCCGTGAGTGTGTGACCGAGCATGAATCGCGCCTGCTGTGCGCGGCCTGCCTGCAGTCGATCGCGCGGACCGCTCCTGCACGCCAGGGCACGCGTGCGCTGATCGCACCGATGGCCGCGCTTGCCGGCCTGTTACTGTCGTGGTGGATCTTCTATATCGGCGGCGAGATTCTGCTGGAAATCACGGCGCGACTGGAGCAGACATGGCTTCGCCGTTAGCCCGGTCCAGCGCCATCGATCTGCTGGAAGAAGCTGTCGACGCACTGCGCGCCGCCCCGATCGCAACGCTGACCTGTCATTGGATCGGCAGCGTGCCCTTCGCGCTGGCTTTACTCATTTTCTGGAACGACATGTCGAGGCCCGGCGCCAGTGACGCCACCTGCGCCATCGAGGCGTTCGCGCTAGCTCTGCTGCTCGCCTGGATGAACTGTTGGCGCGCCGTATTCGCCGGGCGCATCCGGCATCACCTTGCTCGCCAGCCGCAGCCGCCCTGGACCCGCCGGCGAATTTGGCGGCTGATCGCGAGCCAGGCATTTCTCGGTGGAACCAAACTGGTGGCTCTGCCCCTGGCGATTACGATCACCCTCCCCATGCCCTCCACAGTAGCGTTCTACCGCAATACGGCAGTGCTGGCGGACCAGGAAGATCTCGACTTGACGCAGCTTATTGGCAAGGCGCGCAAACTCGCCGGCCCCGATCAACGGCAGGGATGGGGCATTCTTCTGCTTCTGGCCGTCCTGTATCTCGTGCTGGTCCTCAATCTCGCAATCCTGCTGGCGCTGCTGCCGCAACTGATCCGGATGCTCACCGGATATGAGTCCGCTTTCAGCCGCGGCGGGATCTACTTTGTCCGCAATCCCCTGTTCTGGCTCGCGACGCTGGCGCTGGCTTGGATCGCTTTCGATCCGTTTATTCAAGCCGTCTATTGCATTCGGTATTTCAAACTCGAGTCACGCGAAACCGGTGAAGATCTGCGCGCGGCGCTACGGGTCACTATGCGCCGCATTCTTTCGCTGGCCGTCGTACCGATATTGGCGGCTACACTCGCATGGGGTTTCGCTTCGGGTCCGCCGGCGCAACTCGCCCCCGCTGACCTGGACCGCGCCATCCGGCAAACCTTGCAGTCGTCCGATTACGCCTGGCGATTGGCGCCTGCGCCCCCACACGCCGCCGGCGTCCCCTGGCTGGTTGCCGCGACCGACCGCCTCGTGGACCATGCCAAAGCGGCCCTCCACAGCGTTGGCAATGCCATCGATCGGTTCGTGGAATGGCTGCTCAAAAAGCTTAAGCCGCCGTCCAGGACAGTAGCCGCCGCGCCTCCCCGCACCGCGCTGCATTGGAGTATCTATGCGCTGATCGCCGGCCTGCTCGCGCTAGCTGCCGCGATCGCGTGGCGGATGCGGCACGCCCGAAGTGGGAAGCCGCCACACCTCGCCGCAGCCACCGGCGCGCCAGTCAACCTGCGGGATGAGAATCTGCAGGCCAATCAGCTTGCCGAAGATCGCTGGATGGCGTTGGCCGAAGACTGCGCGCGCCAGGGTGATTTGCGCTCCGCTCTGCGAGCTTTGTATCTGGCCAATCTGGCCTGGCTCGGGCGCGGCGAATGGATCGCCATTCATCCCGGCAAAACCAATCGCGAGTACGAACTGGAAGTGAGTCGCAGAGCCCGTGGCTTTCCGGAAGCGAGTTCCTTGTTCGCCGCCAACATCGTGAGTTTCGAGGCCGCCTGGTATGGCATGCACGAGGTAACCGCCGGAGACCTGGAGTTGCTGCGGCATCGCTTACAGAGAATCAAGGCTTTGATCGCGCCGGCGGAGTTGGCGGCATGAAGAAGTCCGGGGCTATTTTGCTGCTGGTCTCGCTAGCGGCCGTACTCGTTGGCGGCATCGTATATCTGTTCCATCTGCAATTCGCTGGAGGCGATGTCTATCCGCCTGACTCGACCCTGCGCAGCGATCCCGCGGGGGCCGAGTTGATCTTCGATAGTCTCCAGCGGCTGCCCGGCGTGACGGTCGCGCGCGGATACCAGCCCGTCTTTCGCTTGCTGCCGGATCGAGACAGTACCATTCTGATGCTCGGCCTCGACCCGCGGCCTTTCGCCACCCAGCCCGCCGGGGACCTCCGCGAATTCGAGGAGCTTGCCGGCCGCGGCAACCGTCTGGTATTGGGTATGCGCCCTGGATCGGGACGCGCGCCGCCTCGCCGCAATGCGTTGGAGGTGAATTGGGGCGTCCGCTTCGGCATGGAGTTCGATAAAGCCGGCGGCGCTATCCTGTATTTTGCCGAAGCCAACCACTGGGACGTATTAGAGCGAAGCGGGCAGCGGCCGGTGGTGATCGAAAAGGCTTTCGGAAAGGGCAGCATCGTACTGGTCGCGGCGGGCTGGCTGTTTAGCAACAAATCGGTCGCCGAAGGCCGCCATACAGCTCTGCTGGCCCGCATCGTCAGCCCGATCGTGGGCCCGCGCGCGCGCATCGTGTTTGACGAAGCGCACTTCGGTATCGTCGAGACCGGAAGCATTGTCGCGCTGGCCGGAAGATTCCGCCTGCACGGACTGGCGCTCGGTCTGGCTATCTGCGCCGCGCTGTTCATTTGGAAGAACGCCTCCAGCTTTCCACCGCTCTCAAACGCGGCGCCGGGTGAAAAGGTTTTCGGCCGTACCTCGCGAGCTGGACTGGTGACACTGTTGCGGCGGCATATCCCGCCCGGCCGTCTCGTTTCGGTCTGCTGGCAGGAATGGCTGAAGAGCAGTGCGCGCGAGATTACGCCGGAGCGCCGCGATCGTGCGGAGACCGTGGTACGCAACGTGGCCGATCGCCCTGCCGACGCGCTGCGGCAAATTCAAACTATCGTGCACGCGAAAGGCCCGAAGTTCGATGACCCGAAAGGAGCATTTTGAATCTCGATCAATTTCAGGCGGCCATCGAGCGCGTCACCGCCGAACTGCGGAAGGTGATCATCGGTCAGCAGGCTGCCATACGCCAGTCGCTGGTGGTCGTGCTCGCCAATCAACATGCGCTCATCGAAGGCGTCCCCGGCCTGGCCAAGACGCTGCTCACGCGCACCCTCGCCCGCGTCCTCGGCTGCGAGTTCAACCGCATTCAGTTCACTCCCGACCTGATGCCGGCCGACATCACGGGAACCAGCGTCTTCAACTTGCAGAGCAACGAATTCTCGCTGGTCAAAGGGCCTGTCTTCACCGCCTTCCTGTTGGCCGACGAGATCAATCGCGCCCCTGCGAAGACGCAATCGGCGCTGCTCCAGGCCATGCAGGAGCGCACCGTAACCATCGATCGCGAGACGCACCGCCTGTCTCCCAACTTCACCGTCTTTGCCACGCAGAATCCCATCGAATCCGAAGGCACTTATCCGTTACCGGAAGCCCAGAAGGACCGCTTCATGCTCAAAATTTCGATGACCTGGCCGGAGCGCGACGACGAATTGGAGCTGGCCCGGCGCAGCCTCAATGAACAGGCGCCCGAGGCGGTGCTGCGCCGCGGTGAAGTCGCTCAATGCCTCTCCGAGCCGGAGATCGCCGAACTGCGCGCGGCCTTGCAACTCGTCACGGTAAGCGGGCAACTCGTCGAGTACGTGGTGGAAGTGGTGCGACGCACGCGCACCGACGACAGCATTCTTTTCGGTGCCGGCCCGCGTGCCACCCAGGCTCTGCTGGCGGGCAGCCGCGCGTGGGCCGCCCTCCAGGGCCGCGATTTCGTGAGTCCCGACGATGTGCGCGCTATTGTTTCACCGGCCCTGGAACATCGCCTGTTGCTGCGGCCCGAATCGGAGCTTGAGGGCGTGCGCCCCGGCGAAGTGCTGGATCGCATTCTTCGCGATGTGCCCGTACCCCGATGATGGCCCCGCGATGATAGTCCCGAGCTCCCGCCTGCTGCTCGCCGCCGCTTTTGTCATCCTGCCCGTGGCCGCCCTGGCGGGCCTCGCGCCCGAGGCGACTCTGCCTTGCGCCGGGATTCTGGCAGCCTGTGCCGTCGTGAGCATGGCCGATGCGGCTTTGGGACACCGGCGCGTGGCCCAACTCGGCGCCCACGCGCCCCCTCTTCTGCGCCTGACCAAAGACCTTCCGGCACAGCTCGAAATCGTATTGAAGAATCACTCGGCACGGACCGTATCTTTGAGAGCCGGGCTGATCCTGCCGGAGGGGGTCGCATCCGAGCGGCTAACCGAAAGCGTAGCTTTGCCTCCCGGCAGCTCTGCCATCGAATGGCCCTGCACCGGAATCACGCGCGGCGAGCATGCGCTTCGCGAACTGTACCTGGAGACATCCTCGCCAATGGGTCTCTGGCTGACGCGCGCCCGCGTCCCGCTCGTGTGCGCCCTGCGTGTCTACCCGAATCTGCGCGATCGCGCCACCGCGGCGCTTTTCCTACGCGATCCCCATGCCGGTGTGCGAGTCCACCGCCAGGTCGGCAAAGGCCGCGAATTTGAAAGACTGCGCGACTACCTGCCTGGCGATAGCTACGAAGACATCCATTGGAAAGCCACGGCCCACCGGCGGACCCCGGCAGTGAAGCTATACCAGGTGGAGCATGCGCAGGAAGTTTACGTGGTCATCGATTCGTCCCGGCTGTCCGCGCGCGAGCAAATCCTCGAAAGCTACGTCACCGCCGCCCTGCACCTGGCTCTGGCTGCCCAGCGCCAGGGCGACCGCTTCGGCCTGATCGCCTTCAGCGACCGCCCGCATCGCCTGGTGCGTGCGCGCAGCGGGATGGATCACTTCCGCCTGTGCCGCGAAGCCATCTACAACCTGCAGCCGCGCCGCGTCAGTCCCGATTTCCGGGAGCTGTTCACCACCGTGCAGCTCAACCTGCGCCGCCGCTCGCTCCTGATTCTTTTCACCTCGCTCGACGATCCGCTGCTGGCCGAAACTTTCAAGCGCGAAGTTCCGCTGATTGCACGCCGCCACCTGATACTGGTGAATGTGATGCGCACCGCCGGATTGAAGCCGCTGTTCCGGGGCGAAGCGCCGGCGGATCTCGAATCCGCATATAGCGCTCTCGCCGGGCAGATGCTATGGAATAACATGCGCGAGCTGCAGATCGCGCTGCAGCGTCATGGAGTGCGGTTGTCGGTGGTCGAGCCGCGCGAGATCAAGGCCCAGGTTACGGCCGCATATCTCGATATCAAGCGGAGGCAGTTACTGTGATTCTCGACCCGGCCCGCTTCGTAGATATGGAGCGGGTATACTGGAACGAGTTACAAGTCATCCTGGACAAGCTTCGCGCGGAGCCGGGCTGGCGTATGTCCATTCCGGAAGTAACACGCCTACATTACCTGTATGAGCGATGCTCGGCGGACCTGGTGCGTCTCGATACCTTCTCCACCGAACCGCTGCTGCGCGCGTATGTCGAGTCACTCGTCTCGCGCGCTTACGCTGAGATCCACGAGACACGTGCGCCGTCCGGCAAAGTTCGGTGGCGCGCAATCGTGGCGGCCTTTCCGCGGGCCTTCCGTCGTCACCTGGGCGCCTTCCGCCTGGCAGTAGGCTTGACCCTGCTCGGTTGCGCCTTCGGTTGGTTTGCCATTCGCACCGACCCGGACGTCAAGGCAATCCTGATGCCGTTTCCCGGCCTCTTGGATCCCCCCGCAACGCGCGTAACGCGCGAGGAAAGCGCCCGGATCGACCGGCTTCACGGACAGAAAGCGTCCTTCTCCGCCATGCTGATGACTCATAACATTCAAGTCACTATGATGACGTTGGCCTTCGGAGTGACATGGGGGGTCGGTACAGTGATCCTGCTGTTCTATAACGGCGTGACTCTGGGAGCTATCTCCGCAGACTATGTGGGAGCCGGTTACACACAGTTTCTGGCCGGCTGGCTGCTGCCGCACGGCGCCATCGAAATTCCCGCGATCCTCCTGGGCGGCCAAGCCGGGCTGGTGCTGGCCGGCGCTCTCATTGGCTGGGGAGAGCGCGCCTCCCGTGCCGACCGGCTGCGGTCCGTAGCGCGCGATCTGCTCGTCATCGGTCTCGGCGCCGCCGCACTGCTGGTGTGGGCCGGCTTGGTGGAAGCATTCGTCTCACAGTATCATCAACCGGTCCTGCCTTATGGCCTCAAGATCGCGTTCGGCTTATTAGAACTGGCGGCACTGTCGATCTACCTGGCGCGCGCTGGCCGAGTATGAAGGCCTTACGCATCGAGACTCCCGAGGGCGTAGTGTTCTCTCTCCAGTTAGCTACGCCGGTGTTGCGGGCCCTGGCCTGGTCTGTCGATGGCGCCATGCTCATCGCCGCCTCGGTGGTGATTGGGAGAGTTTCCGGCACATTCGCGGCGATCGGCGCGGACTGGGCCAACGCCATCGCTACTCTGCTTTACTTCGTATCCTCCATGGCGTATGGCATGGCGTTCGAATGGTACTGGCGCGGGCAGACCCTCGGCAAGCGGATGTTCGGCTTGCGCGTGGTGGATGCGCAAGGCTTGCGTTTGCGTCCGGCGCAAGTGGTGCTGCGCAACCTGCTCCGCTCGGTCGACTTCCTGCCCGGCGCCTACCTGGTGGGGGCCACGGCGTGCCTGCTCAGCGCTAAGGGCCAGCGCCTGGGAGACCTGGCGGCCAACACCGTGGTATTGCGCGAAGCCAAGCTGCTGGAGCCCGATGTGGAGCACATCGCGCCGGCCAAATACAATTCCCTGCTGGCCCTTCCGTATCTGGCCGCGCGCCTGCGCAGCCGCGTGGACCCGGATGCGGTGCGCATCGCGGTAACTGCCCTGGCACTGCGCGACGGCTACGATCCACCCGCGCGCGTCCAGCTCTTTGGCGAGCTGGCCGGTTACTTCCGTGCGCTGGTCGAATTTCCGGAAGCGGCGGTGGAAGGTCTGACCGACGAGCAGTATGTGCGCAGCGCGGTGCGCGCGATTTATCGCAAGTAAGTTGACGCCCAACTACAAAAATTCAACGCGCCCTGCGATCTCTTCTGCCGTCAGCACGTCGAACAACAGGACGAGCATCCGCAAAATCTCGCCGGTAGTCTCTCCCTGGCGGAAGAACGCTATTCCTGAATGGCCGACTCCTTGGGTGTGCAGCCGCAGAAAATCGGTATCCTGCGTTACTAACACGCGGCTGGTTTCGCGCGCATGGTTCAATTGGCGGACATCCGTGGCGGATACCAGCCCTGTCTCAGATGTCGTCGAGACGTCGATACCCCGCCGGCGCAAACCCTCAATTACCGCCCGACCAATATGTTCATCGGCGTGAAAGCGGATCGGCTGGCTCAAGACACTCGCTTTATGTGGGTGCGTCTTGCCTGCAGAATCGATTTACTGTTAGCCTCATACTGGTCCACGGCGGCTAATTCCGCCCGCATCTCTTCTCGTACTGCGTCAAGGTTCTCGTAGTAGTAGGCTAACGCCGCGTGGACGTCCGCAAGGGTAAGACCCGGAATTTGGGAGACAATCGCGTCGGCTGTCAACCCCTGGTGCTCATGCCAGATCACGATGTCGGACACACGAACGCGGTGACCGGCAATGCAGGGCTTTCCCCCGCAAATGCCAGGGATAGCTGTAATCCGTGAAAACTCTGTGCTCATCACTGATCTTCATTATCACCGATTCAGGCCAGACTGGCCTCGGCGGCCTCTGCTATTCTGGACGGTGGCATCTTCAGCCCCCAAAAGGAGACCTACGTGAGAGTCGGCGTTTTCACCGCCTTGTTGGCGCAACTTTCCCTGGACGATGTCCTTAAGAAGCTCAAGGGCATCCATGTCGATACGGTCGAACTCGGAACCGGTAATTATCCGGGCGATCCGCACTGCAAGCTGTCCATGCTGGACAATCCCGCCGAGTTAGCCGAGTTCAAAAAGAAATTGGCGGATAGCGGCTTCAGCATCAGCGCGCTGAGCAGCCACGGCAACCCGCTGCACCCGGATCAGGAGCGCGCGAAGCACGATCAGGCGGTCAGCCGCAAGACCATATTGCTGGCCGAAAAACTGGGCGTGCCGGTGGTCATCGATTTTTCCGGCTGCCCCGGAGACAGCGATGGTTCCAAGTGGCCTAACTGGGTCACCTGCCCATGGCCCCCGGACTACCTTGAAATCCTGAAATGGCAGTGGGAAGCCAAAGTCGCGCCGTACTGGACCGGACAGGGCAAATTCGCCGCGGATCATGGCGTGAAGATCGCCATCGAAATGCATCCCGGCTTCGTCGCTTATAGCCCCGAAACCATGCTGAAGCTGCGCGCCATCGCCGGCCCTTCGGTCGGTTGCAACTACGATCCCAGCCACATGTTCTGGCAGGGCATCGATCCCATCGCCGCCATACGCGTGCTGGGCGACGCCATCTTCCACGTACACGCCAAAGACACTCAGATCTATTCACGCAACCTGCCGCTTACCGGCGTCCTCGACACCAAATCGTATACCGACGAGCGCAACCGCGCGTGGATTTTCCGCACCTGCGGCTACGGCCATGGCGCCGAGTGGTGGAAGGAATTCGCTTCCACGCTGCGCATGTTCGGCTATGACTACGTGCTATCCATCGAACACGAGGACAGCCTCCTGTCGCCCGAAGAAGGATTGACCAAGGCCGCCGATTTCCTGAACGGCATGGTTATGCGAGAACAGCCCGCCGCCGCCTGGTGGGTATAACGGATGCGCTTTCTCGTCTTGCTGGCCTGCGCGGGCTCGCTTCTCGCCGAGTTCCGCGCGGGCGCCGCTAAGACCGTCATCACTCCGGATTTGCAGAAGTTCGCGCCCGTGTATATGGCGGGCTTCGGACACAACCGCATAGCCGCCGGCGTGCACGACGATCTCTACGCGCGGTGCCTGGCGCTCGGTGCCGGAAAGAAGCCCGTGGTGGTGTGCGAGGTCGATCTCATCGGATTGTTCCTCGACGACGTGGAGCGCATACGCGCCAAAGTGTCCGGCGCCGATGTGGTGGTGGCCTCCACGCACGTGCACGAGGGTCCCGACACTATGGGACTTTGGGGACCCGGCGCGGGCCAATCGGGTATCCACGAGGATTACAACAGCTTCGTCGTCGATCGCGTAGCCGAAGCCGCCAACAGCGCGATAAAGGCGCTCGAGCCGGCCACGCCCATTCTGGCGCGCGTGCAAAGTCCGGAGCTCGACTCGTTCATTGACGACACTCGTCCGCCGGTGGTTCACGATGCGGACCTGATCATACTTTCCGTCGCCGGCAAGGATGGGAAGACTATCGCCACCGCGGTCAACTGGGCCAATCATCCGGAGACCCTGGGTTCGCGGAATACCCGGATCACCGCGGACTATCCGGGATTCTTCTACACGCGCCTCGAAGCCAGGCTGGGCGGTATGGCCGTGCTATGGAACGGAGCGGTGGGCGGCATGCAATCGCCGCTGGGCGCGCAGGTAAAAGATGCGGAAGCCGGCGCCCTGGCGCCAGAGAACAGTTTCCGTAAAGCCGAAATCATAGGCCAGCGCATTGCCGATCTGGCGGCGGACGCGGTGCGGGCGGCCAAGCCCAATCGCATCGGCCGGGTGACCTTCGCCGAACGCAAGATCGCTATCCCAGTGACCAATCAAGGCTTCCAGGCGGCCGCCAGGGCGGACCTGTACAAGGGCCGCAAGAAGACCGCGGCGGATGGCTCCACGACCGCGCCGGTCGGGCTGATCGAGCTATCCGGCAGCGGGCCGCAGCTCGATGTCGCACTGGTGCCCGGCGAGCTTTACCCGGAGCTGAGCGTCGGCGGCGTGGAGCGCTATACGGGCGCCGATTTCCCGGACGCGCCCATCGAACCACCTATCAAGCCATTGCTTCGCGCGCCCTACCGGATGCTGATCGGCTTGGCGGACGACGAGATCGGCTATATCATCCCCAAGGCCGAATGGGACGAGAAGGCGCCTTACCTTCAGAACGCTCCGAAGGCGTGGTACGGCGAGGAAAATTCCGTGGGTCCCGATGCCGCCGCGCGCATTGCCGCGGCCATCAAGGCCATGACCCGGTGAAGTCAGGGGTTCGCGGCGCCGTATTCTATAATAGCGGGTTAAATTCCAGACACAAGGAGTGTTCATGCCTGTTAAGCGCATCGGCATACTTACCGGCGGCGGTGACGTACCTGGTCTCAATTCCGTGATCAAAACCGTGGTGTACAGAGGCAGCGAAATCGATTGCGAAGTCATCGGCATTCGCCGCGGCTGGGAGGGCCTGACGCACGTTAATCTGGACGATCCGGCCAGCCGGGCGCGCTATATCCTGCCGCTCAACCGCGAAAACACGCGTACCATTGACCGCACGGGCGGCACTTATCTGCACAGCACCCGCACTAATCCGGCCAAGATGAAAGCCGTGCCCCCGGCGGCCAGGAGCCAGGATTTCCCCAAGTCCGAAGTCACTAAGAAGGGCGTGACATCCACCGTGTACGACATGACCAGCCGGGTGTTGAAGAACGTCGAAACACTGGGTCTGGATTCCCTGGTGGCCATCGGCGGTGACGACACGCTGAGCTACGCCGCGCGCCTGGACACCGAAGGTTTCAGGGTGATAGCCATCCCGAAAACGATGGACAACGACGTGCGCAACACCGAGTACTGCATCGGTTTCTCCACGGCCATTACGCGCGCCACCGAAGCCATCGAACGCCAGCGCACCACCGTTGGCTCGCATGAGCGCATCGGTATCTTCCGTATCTTCGGGCGCGATGCCGGGTATACGGCGCTCTATACTGCTTATGTCACTTCGATCCGCTGCTGCATCCCCGAGTATAGGTTTCAGCTCCCGCACCTGATCGAGTTACTGCTCACCGACAAACAATACAATCCGAGTAACTACGCCCTGGTGATCCTATCCGAGGGCAGCGAGTGGGAAGGCTACCAATCCAAGGAAATCGGCGAGGCAGACGCCTTTGGGCACAGGAAGAAGATGAACGTGGGTGAGGACCTGAGCGACGAGATTAAAAAGGCTACAGGCGAGGAGACTATCGTCAGCGACCTGACTTACGATCTGCGCAGCGGCAGTCCCGACTTCGTGGACAAAATGGTGGCCTCGACCTTCGCCAGCATGGCCATGGATTGCATCCAACAAGGCCAGCACGGGGTGATGATGGCGATCTCCAGCGGCTGCTATCAGGCGGTGCCCATACCCGATCCCAAACTCGGCCCTCGCCGAGTGGAAATCGAAACGATGTACAACACCCGCCGCTACCGGCCGAATTACGCGAACAAGCTGGGTCTGCCCATCTTTCTCACGCGCGCATAAGGTCGCTGCTTATTTCTGATCGCCATCCAACACGCCATTCCCGTGCCGCTCGATGCCCATGCGGAGTCCGCTTCCCTGCGGCACTCCCATGGGACTCAGCGTATCGCCGGCCTCAATGAAGCCCACTAACTGCGCGTGCGTGAATGGTCCCAGCCCGCTTGTGTCGGCCACGTAATTGTTAGTAACAGCGTCGTACAGCAACCCGTGCGGCTGCCCTCGGATGGTGCCTTTTACGATCAAGTCGATACTCCCGGCCGTGGCCAACGACTCCAGCGTGGCCCAATTACTCACCACCGAGCTATTGTTCACGTTGACCGCCGTAACTGTGATTGTGTATCCTACCGCGGGCGGCGTGCCGGTATCGAAGCACAACTCATAAGCATTCAACTGCGTTTGGATTTCCGTGTTGGTCGAGAATGACCCGAAGACCGGATCGGAAAGAAACTCAAAGAGACCCGCGTCGGACCCGTCGTGCAACACCCCGAATCCGTCAATGGTGGCTGCGCCGGCGGCGTTGTTGAACAATAGCTTCTGATAGATATTGCGCAGTTGGGGGGTCTTGAACGATTGCGGTTGCTCCAAAAGGGCCGCCGGAATGATGAACTGGTCGGTGCCGGCGCTGGCGTACAGGTGACAAAGATTGCAGGTGACGATGCCCAGGGTGAATGCCTGAGTCTTAAAGATGTTGAATCCGGTTTGTGGATTTCCACCGGCCAGACTGACCGGCAACGTCCCATCCAGATTCAAATTCGGATTAGGTTGGAACATGACCGTAAAAATGAAGTTCTGAAATGCGGTCATATCCGCGTCAGACAACTCGCTGCCGCCCAGCAATTGATTAAAGTCTGAATTGAAGTCCGCAAAGTTGGCCTTGTCTCCGCGCCAGTGGTAGGGCTGCAGGTTGACCAGGCCCCTCATCGCCAGCGTGGTCATGGGACCCTTCATGGGGTGCAGGGCGACTTCGACGGGATCTTTCACGTATTCCATATTGCCGCCTGGATCGCCCAGGTCCCACCCCAGATGGTCCATGTCGCTATCGATATGACAGGCCGCACAGGCCCCCGTGCCGTTACCGGAAAGCTTGGCGTCGTATAGAAAACCGCGGCCGATTCTTATGGCCAGCGGCGTGGGATCGTAGCTCCCCACGGGTATTTCCTCCGTCACCGCGCCGGTCGACGTGTTCACTACCGACAAGGTATTCGAGATCCGGTTGAGCACGTAGAGGGTCTGCGCCGAGGCTTTGAGCGCCAGGCCGCGAGGTCCGCGTTTGTTCTGTGGGTCCGACTGCGAACCGGGCGTGTTGCCGATTTCGATGCGCTGGAGCACCGTTCCATTCGTACTGACCTTAGCGACGCGGTCCGTGCCGAACGCCGCGACCCACATGAAGGCGCCGCTGGGATCGAACACGGTAGCCGTCGGTTGGGACAGCGCAGTGGCCAGGGCAATCGGATTCGGCAGTTGCGCGTAATTGATGCCCGGGTTCAGATTGAACGGAGTCACTGTCCCGGAAGCGATTGAGATGCGTGTGATTTGATTGTTAATGAAATGGCCGCGCAGGTTGGGCTCAAACCTCACCAGATTGCGCGCATCGGTATTGGCCACGTACAGATCGCCCGTCACCGGATTCACCGCCAGGCCAAGATTGATGGTGCCCACGCCTGAGAAATAGCGAGTCACCGACGGCGAGGCCGCGTTGATTTCGACCACGTCGTTGTCCGGCATAGTGAACTGGATGAAGGACGACCAACTGGGATCGGTGGCTTGCACGATGATTCCCTGGGCGGGCGCGGGCGGCAGGGCGGGGTTAGTGGGAGGCGGCGGCGGGGGCGCCAGCGGCACTGGAATGATGGTTGTGGCATTTCCGGAAATGGCGAATGCCGCATAAACCTTGCTGCCATCGGGACTGACCGCCAGCGCGCGCGGGTTGCCGCCAAAAACCGGAATGGAGGCTACCAGGCGGTGCGTATTCACGTTGTAGGCGTTGATCTGGTTGTTTCGGGACACCGAAACAAAAGCCAGCCCCGCGGCGAACACCACGTCCATGGGTTCGGCTTTGGCATAGATGGTATCGGTGACGATACCCTTAGAGACCGAAATCACGCTGACACTGCCGGACTCCTGATTCACCACCCACGCTTCATCGTCGCTGCGCGCATTCACGGAAACCGGCTCGATGCCCACGGGAATTTCGGCGATCAGCACCGGACTACGCGGCTGCGAAATGTCGAACACCGATACCCGTGCATCCGCCGTATCGACGGCAAATAACCTGGTGCCGTCCGGCGAAAGCCGCACCGGATTCGTCTGCGAACTTTCGAAGTTCACATACGTGCCGCCGCTGCCGGTGACCTGGCTCATCGCCGCTCTGGGAAGCAGGCAAGCGGCAGTAAGTAGAAGGGCTAGGCTCTTCATGGATGTAACTCCTATTTGGTCCAAGACCGGTTCAAGCAGGTAGCATCCATAATACAGGGTCAGTTTTCAGGTTTCAACTGACCGATCAGCCACGTTCGGGCAAAGTCCCAGTCACGCCTCACCGTGGCTACCGA
>Ga0302325_10010171_pt1 | contig 20429 bp, 35 predicted proteins | sample Palsa_T0_2_FD_201948 | JGI IMG/M metagenome (GOLD analysis project Ga0302325, IMG submission 201948) | Peat permafrost microbial communities from Stordalen Mire near Abisko, Sweden - Palsa_T0_2 | ecosystem: Environmental > Terrestrial > Soil > Palsa > Peat permafrost | place: Sweden: Abisko...
CACACCCTCTAACTCTCATACGAATGTCTGTTTGAACAACGGAGAGTGAACGGCCGATGCCAGAAGTCCCCACACACCCTCTAACTCTCACAGGAACTCTCACACAACTCTCACACAACTCTCACACAAGTTAAGAAATACGAGTGTATGTTAGAGCGGTACAGGATGGCACACACACACACAGTAACTCGAAACACACCAACAGCACACCACACAGTAACTCGAAACACACCAACACAAACAAGCCTCCCACCCCGAAAGAGTGAGAGGCCAGAGTTTGCATATAAGTGGAGTGTCAGTCACACTCATGGAACACCCATGGAACCGGTTCCATAGAACGGAAGAGAGACTCTGCCGATTAAAGCAGAGTCCCTTAACACGCCAATTAAGTAACGCCATAATTAGCCCTAGAAGTTGTCCGTAACAGTCTGCATACTGGTCACGGAATTGATCCATCGTGATTTCTTGTCGACAATTCCCTATGAATACGCACCCCTCAGCCCCATGGAATATAGGACCTATTAGCTTAGCTGATACGAGGTTGATAATCCATATGTATTTGCATTTACATGTCCATACTAGCATTGTTTATCCTTTTGGTAGTTTTCCATTGGAACAGAGCCCCTTAACACGCCAATTAAGTAATGCCATAATTAGCCCCAACGCTCAGCCATTGCATTTGCAACACCCGGAAGGGTTGTTGACCTGATCTTCCAGCGATCAGGGCCCGGCGGAACAAACCACGTCCTAGGCTCACGGCCTCCAACGATACGAGTAGGCACCAGCAACGGCAACCCTTTCAACCACAGACACGTAGCCTTAGTCTCAGGATGCCCGAACCACCACGGCTGCACTATCTGATCCGGCTTGCGGATATGTGAAGAGATAGCTCCGATAGGATTTTCTATAGCAATCCTTGGCACGTTTGCCGACATAAGACGCCATACGAATTGTAGCGCCAACTCCTGGTTAACGCTCCCGCTATGCCACCTAGCGCCAGACACGCACAGATACGTGCACGGCGGGAACGCCACCATAAGGTCAAACGGTTGTGAATCTAGCACTTCGAACACGTCGGCCTGATAATGTTTCCCGGCAACGTCAGTCGGAAGCAAGTCGCATGACACAGCGGAATGCCCCCGCGCTATGAATGCGTCGCGGACACGTCCACTGTATTCGCAGGCTACCAGAACCCTCATGACCGTATCCACATTTCCGCTTGGCTCATTACAAAAGTCACGATTCCCCCCGATTATATTGTAGCGACCAATTCCACACCTTAGAACGCCAACTCCTAATCGATTTCCGCCCTCTACCAGGATAGTACGCGCCTTTAGAACTACGGTAAACAGGTACCTTATACAACTCGACTATACGAGCACACACAGAAGGCATAACCTCTTGAGGTACCCATATGATCATTGCACCTTCACGGTTACGGCGTACCCGCAAAGGGAACACGCCTTTACGGTAATGGTCTGGATTCAGGCGAGGATTACACCTTACTGTAGGCATATGCTCGCACAGTCTCACCGTGACACCCGGCCACGGTGAGACATGCGGTTTGCACGGATCATGCTCAGCATCATACTTCACTAGAAACGCTATGAAAGATGCCCGTCTCGCAAGTCTCCCAGCCTCATATACCGCCAGCCGGTCACGTCTGGTTTTAGTCATATCAGACTCACGCGGCTCACGGGTCAGAGGGTGAGGGTGATCCTTCAAATCAGCGTCGTCCACAAAGTCGTTGCAACGCTCGCAGACCGTGAACTTGTCATCGTACATGTCCACCACAGTATCCTCCTCAGAGTTGAGCTGACAGCCGGGAAGGGGTAGGTTTCCCGGCTGTCAGCGGTCTAGCTAAAACGCTAGTTCATCCAGCGGGTTGGGCCGGTCGGTAACCGTGAAAATAACATCCGCGTAACCCTTCTCAGTTACGACCGTACCGAACCGCACTGTGAGATCATAGAACACGCCGGCCTTGACAATCGCTCGTTTCAGAGCGGCAACCTGACTTTCGGGAACTTTGATATTCCCGCCCGGCCGGTCGGCGAACGTCTCCGGTTTACCCGCTTCCACCCACTTAACGTGAGCCATTTTCACTAGGCCATCTATCGTCTGCTGTGTCTTGGACCGCTCCTTGACGTTCCGGCGGGTAGCAACCACGTCAGCTCCGACCACCGACATTTCAGCCTTGCTCAAGTCAACTTCCGGCAGGGTCTTGCGTACCATGATGATCCTTTCCAGGTGCGGAACGTTTTTCCGCTTACCTGCAATGTAACATAATTCGGTTATCAGATGTTCCTGAATCCAGTCGGGATGAAAGTTTTTCTGACGGCCAAGCCACGGCAGCTTATGGGGAGTGCTGAAAGACCCCCTCGCAGGCATCACGGCGAGGTCGTGCAATGCCACGTCAAGACCTGTTACCCCACCGAGACATGTCCGGCAGACCTGAGGAACATGAATCCTGGACCCGGCTTGCTGAGCGCTGATCTTAAGATCATGGTCCCCCCATGTCAGCCAGTCTCCCCGGCGGCCTTGGAGTGCCGCTCCGTAGCCTGTGAAGGTACGCCGGCTAAGTGTCATCAGCCCTCCGTTCCTCAGAGCCTCCAAGCCTATCTCGGGGCTGAGTCTGGTCCGGGGTATCCCCCTCAGCTTAGGGTCTTCCCATTTCCCGTCCCGCTGTAGCCAGTAGACTCCGTTTTGCAGGTAGATAAGTCCGTCGTATGTTTCGGCCTTCCAGCGGCCAAGCTGATTACCGAGTCCGTTCGGAAGATCAGTGATCGGGCACGTTGATATGATCCCGTCAGTATCGACTGATACCAAACCCCCGTCACAGCCCGCCTGAAAAGCTGCCTGGAATACCATGGCCCGGCATTTGCTGGTGATCCACCCCGCCCATTCAATCTGATGAAAACGGGGTATCCGGTTAGTTCGTTCGTTCCATCCCGCACGTTGCGCCAGACGACCGTAGTAACTGGCCATAGCCCATTTGAGGATTTTTTCACTAGGGTCATTTTCAGCTTGGAGTGCAAGCCGGAGCGTATACATATCGTCAACCCACTTGAACGGTTCTGTTCCGTCATCATGGTAAATCCATCCTTCCATAAGTTTAGCGTAGGGCGTAGCACTTGCATTTGCAGCCTCGGGGTTCCACAACCACACGTCAGTTGGTCCTGTCGGACGGTGTATTGACCCGTTGCTATCACGGTGAAACAATGGAAGTGGTACACCGTGACATGCTCGCATATAGGCGTTGAAGTCGGGTTTCCAAGCCACCCGGAATAGTCCGAAGCGTACACTTCTAGCGACTTCTTTATCTGGGAATATGACATGTTCCCAATGACCTGTAGAGAGGTCTGGCAAGAGTGACATGGCATAAACGTAAGCGCTATTGATATCCCAGGTGAATACCGGCCCATCATGGACCCCCATCCTGTACCGCTCAAACCAGCCGCCAGCATAGGCACTCAGTGCAGCGCCATGTACCCTCGGGGGAGAGGGTTTCATCAGGTCTGTTGTCTTGTGTTCTGTCAGGGAGTATGCGGCGAGCGCTCCCGGACCATACCACGCCTTCACGTGGTATCCGGCGCGGTGTGACATTGCCCGTATTTTCTCCATCAGGTCGCATCCTAGTGATACCTCTGTTCCCCAGTAGCGCCGGATTTCATTGATATCTTTCCACCAGAAGTCGGCCCGTTTGTCCTTGCCCGCTGCGATTTCGTCTATCTCCGCCGGACCGCCTACGTTGTATTTGCGGAGCGCTTTATCGTAGCGGCAGCGGAAGTATGAGAACACGTCGTCTATCCGTATAGAACGGTCACCGCGCTTGACCTTGAATATCTTATGGGGAATGTGTTCTATGACGTACTCACCCCATTCAACACGGCCGGTACCGTGCAACGTACTCAGATACGACCAGTCAAGAGCGTTAAGAATATAGTTAACATCATAGTCAAACGCGAATGCTACGTGGGAAGCTGATTTGCAAGCCTCAGCCACGTCAAGCAATAGTTCCAGCATGTCGGTGGTGCGGAGATGTTTTCCCAGTATGTAAGTAGTGGCGTCTGGCCTAGCCCCTCCGACGCTAGCCCCGAAAAGGCAGTAGCCACCGTCTTTAACTTCCTCGCCGTCCCAGAAACAGAATGGTCCTTCACTGCTCGTCGTACCATTCGCGGAAGTCATCCCAGTCAAAGTATTCATCAGACCACCCAAAATAATCAGCTAGTTCCCTGTAGTATTCCGAATCGAGCGGTGAGGTACCATTTTCCACTACGTCATGCAAGAAATCAGTGAATACCTGGTATGTTTCGTTTGACTTATCAGCAGGTTCGGAGGAGGTACCGGGAAGGCTTTCCCAGTATTCGACTATATTGTCGTGGTCGAATCGTGCCACGGCATCACCCCCGTTTTCAGGCAGAAAAGCCACCCCCTCCCCTAGGCCTTACGCTCTTTTAGGGAGGGGGTGGCAGCTTTTAAGCGGGTACCGTCGTTTTAACGGGTATCAGGGACAGCAGCGTGCCGTTGTCTGTGTCACGGCCGGTAAGCTGGAATTTCCCAGGCAGCATACCGAATTGCCTGGCTTGCCAGAGAATAGCGAGTACGTTGGGCGCGCCTACGCCGTAAGAGAATTCCGTGCCGTCCTCCCATGCGGCCGATACGACGTAGTACACGCCTAGCGAACGCTCGTTAGCCGTGTACTTGGAGTCTGACTCGCGAATGGTGAAATCGTAGATGGTGTGCACTTTGTTGGTAATCGACTTGCCGGACACCAGGGAAGCGTTTTGCAACTGCACAGCTTCATCGAATGTTTCCGCTGTGAGTATGTTCTGCAAGATAGTGCCGGGATCGAATTCTTCATCCTGGTATAGGGAGGCCTCGTTTCGCATTGCGCCGATCCATGAGTGCAATTGCGACATGTCGCGACTGTCAGTAACTGACCGGGTCATGCCTTTGGGGGACTTGACGGGACTTGACACTTTCACTCCAAAATGTGATATCATGGTGCTATGGGACCTACCGGCTCTCTGCCGTATTACCGACTATACTCCCTTCCGGCCCTCGCCGGCAGTGGAGCACATCAGGTGCTACATAAATCGAATGTCTGTTCGAACAACGGAGAGTGAACGGCCGATGCCAGAAGTCCCTCTAGCCTACGGAATACCAGATCAGGAACACGCACGCAACACCATCGTAACCAGTCCCGCCGGACTCGACACAGACCCCGGTCCCTACGGTTCCCCTCACTCAGCACCCGACCGCGCTGAACACCCCACCCCCGAGCAGATAGCCGGGCGCGCCGCCGTCAAGTTCTCTCACCTGATGGCAATGATCAAGGATCAGGCATTCGACTACACCCACCCGGTAGACGAGTACGCACCGCAGGGAATGTCGTCAACAATGGCGCTGTACCCCAACATAATCAACGTGCAACCTGACTATGACATGCCAGAACGGATAGAAGCGCTCACCGTGATAATTCCGGTAGGCGCAACGCTGGCTGTGCTACAGCTAGGACAGCGGTCAATGACGCTGTATTCCGGTCCTGTGATCACGACCCCTATCGTAACATCTGTCCAGTGCAGGGGAATCATCCTCAACAGCGATGACCTGCGAACGCTCACCATCACCGGCGCACTGACAACAGCTCCCTATCTCGGGCTATGCGGCTGGGCACTCACCAGAGGACAGTTTTCCTTATGTGGTTCACAGCGGAATGGTGGCGAGACGTACGATACGAGTACATCCGCACGTCAATCCTGATCGTAGCGTTTCTCTCAGTAGCCATCAAGATACTAGACGCCACATTCCCGGAGGACATCAATGAACGCATTCCTTACACACTGGCTGCCGGTAATCATAACATCCCTGGCCGTAGCATTCCCGACCAGACGCGGCGTAACACGGCAGTTGCTAGCACACGCAACGGACGTAAACAGGGTAATTCAGTGGGCACTACAGCAAGAACCCCCGAAAAACCCCTCTGGGAACACACAGAAGACTTTGACGGATCATGACCGAACTGTCCAGTGAAGCGATAGTAGCCGGGCAGGCAGCTTCCAGCGCCGTAGAAGAACTGCACGAAAGGGAAGCGGTAGAACAGGCCGCGATAACCGCTGAACTGTCCGCTGGAGTCGCGGAGGTAGCGGCCGCTAACGCGGAGGAAACTGCGAGGCAAGCCGCTGAAACGGCCAGCATCGCAGTTGAGACCGCCGCTCAGGCCGCCGCTGAATCCAGGGAAGTAGCAAGTGAAACCATCGAAACAGTTGCAGAACGAACTGTATCCCGCGATGAATACGAAACCTTCCGCAGCGAAATGGCTCCACTACTGGAATTTTATGCCAATGCGGAAGCCGCCCGCATCGCGGAACTTGAAAAACAAGAGCAAATTCAAGAAATAGGAGTAGCCGATGGCATCGGAACAGGACCCGCCGGAAACACCGGGCCTGGAAATACTGGACCTGACGGAAACACGAATACCGTCACCGTCAGCCGCCGCAAAGGGTTCAAACGCGGCCGGAGGTAAGGGAGGAAACGCGGGACGCGTGACCGAACGCTCCGCTGGACGGCCGGCCGCGCGAACCCGGACTTCTGGAACCCCGGTAAATCCTGACGAGCCAAGAGAAGCTAAATCCTCCCCTCCGACCGCGATGGAATGGCAGGATTTTATCGGCGGAACAGTTCTCCGTCTACTGACCGAAGGTTACTTGCAACTGGTCTTGTTTCGTGACATTGACGAGTCTGATCTCACCGAACGCGAACGGGAACTAGTCCGGCTAGACAAAGATGACCTACGGGACATAGCTGCACCTATGGCTAGTTTCGCGGCTAAGTCCAAGGTTACACGGAAACACGGACGCGTGATCATTGCGGCCGGCGATTCATACGAATCGCTTATCGACCTGTTTATATGGATGCGACGGGTTAACAAGATCGCGCGTAAATACCGCAAAGATAAACCGGCGAAAACTATCAAGGGAACAGTGAGTGCTAGTGGGCAAGTACCTGGACAGGACACGGAAACAGGGGACTATTCAGGTCCCTACCTCTACAATCCTGGAACAGGATGAGCCGCTAGTCTACGTACGGTTGCGTGCCGCACTCGGTTACATGATCAGCAAAGGCGGCGGCCTCAAAGGTCCTCGCGCCATGTCAATGCGGGTTATCACCAAGATCATGAATGAAGCAATGGAAGACATGCGTGACGCTGGCCTGGCGCCGGAGATCGCTTCCATGTACATGTCTCAGCTAGGAACGATGATCAACTGGGTTGCGGACGGTACGTGGAACGATTCTGTTCCCATGCCTGAGGATTTCACGGTCTGACATGACGCAACTTGCCGATCTTATCCAAGGGGCTGGTGAGAGGCATCTCATGTACGGTGGCACTCGGACGGGCAAGTCATCTCTAATGGACTGGAGTATGCGATGTATTCAGCAATGGCGGCCGGAATGCATGATCCTAGTGGCGGATACCAAGCCGAGATTTCGCGCCCAGAATGTCATCAACCCGAGGCTCGTTTCTGCGCGCAAGAATGCCGCCCAGGAAAGTGTCTATTCGAGCTGGACGGCAGGACCGGTACTGCCGAACAGCGTACGTGTGGAGATGACAAGTCCCCGCCCTTTTAGAGGTCTATGGGACATGGATAAACACCCAGGTGAAATAGCCGTCATGCAATCTGATGATCCGGCACAGTGGCGGACCATGAATGAATTGATGGGCGAATTCGTGTCCCGGCAGTTCACCAACCGTGAGAGGCTGATTGTAATAGATGAGGGACTCGATTTTTATCAGCGGAACACCCTTGGTATCGATGCGCGTAAAGACGTCATCCTCCGAACGGCAAGAGCCGGTGGCGAGCGTAACATCGGACTCATGCTCGGTGCACACCGTCCTCATGGTATCCCGCCACTTCTCAACACGTTGTCGAGCCGTGTCACATTGTTCCATTTGCGGTACGATCACGACCTTAAATATCTCCACGATATGGGCATACCAGATGAGGAATCGCCAGAAGGCAACTATGTGTTCCGTCAGTATGTAGTAGAACCGGGAGGAACAGTGTCCAAACCGATAACCGCTAGATTCAAGTATCCAGAATCGTATCTAGCGCAACTAAGCGCAACGTAAGGGAAGGTAAGCAGTTGGCTATTTCACTGGAAGACCTAGATCATCCGCTCGTATTCCTGTTTGTGATTACTCTCGGGGTAATCGGAATGATGTCAGTTCTGTCATGGGGACTGTCATGCGCTAATCTAACCGGGCCGCTAGGCCTGTTCAAAGGTGGGACGGTAGCAACGTTATGCAAGTCAAGCATCTTCTTTTCATCGGACTCGCACTAGTCGGAGTCCTGTACATCGCTCATATGCTTACCAATCATCAGGGGCAGTCCCTTCTGTCGGGCATTGGAATCGGGAGCAAGTAGTATGGCACAGCAGCAGCAAGTCCCGGTAGGCACTTACTTTGGCCTGCCCGGTTTCACTCAGCCATTCGAGCAATACGAGAACTTGAACGGCATTGTCACGCCGCTTGCTCTTACAGCTCAGACCCCGTGGAACCCCCCCGGATCATTCCAGAAAACTGACATTGTCCGCTGGTGGGAACTAGAAACTATCATCAACTGGACAACCACTGTTACCGGATCTACCGTCAGTCCGTGGGCACCGTACAACATTTTTCAGTCCCTCAAGCTTAAGCTTCAAGGCCAGTACACGCCGCTTGAAGTCGAGTCCGGTATCGACGCGGCGTTCTTTCAGATGTACCGGCCGATGCGCGGCCCTGGACAGGAAAACGTTCAGTCTGTCATGGGATCAACGGTTGCTAACATCTGGTCCAACACCCTTCTTCCCGCTAACGACCTGACTACGGGCGGCCCTCAGGAAGCGGCTGTAGGTGTTGCCCCGGCACCTAACCCGATTACCGCTAACCCGGCAGCAGCTACGTCGTGGGTTTTTAACCTGGAAATCCCAGGGTCCCTGTACATCGATCAGTACTGGGACCTCGCTATTGACGGGACGCTGCTGCCGAACGCCGCCGGCCAGGTCGCACCTATGGGTGCTACCGTTTCGCCGCAGTACATGGGCGGCGGCGAACGTATCGTGGTCCCGACATTCAACTACGCTGCTATCGCAGCGTCAAACGCTGATCAGGGACCGCTTACCGGCTCAACCGCAGGAGCCGCTTCCGTCACCAACAACGCCCGGAGGGTGGGTTACTACGCCAGTGCTAACCCCGCCGAACTGCCGCCGGTGTTTAATTGGCAGTACCGACGCAGTTCGAAGCGTTACCCTGTCGGAGCGTTCACCAAGGTTGACATTCCTGTCACGGAATACGGGCAACTGCTCTCCGTATGGGTGCGGCTGTTTGACCCGTCATCTGGCGCTGTGGGTGCCCCGGTAGACTTCACTACCGGCAACTTCACTTCAATCCAGGTGTTGTACGGTTCAAACCTGCCACGATTCGATGACGATCCCCTGACCATGCAGAAACGGTTTATCGACCAGCATGGTTTCGTCCCTCCGCGTGGTTTCGCGGTGTGGGATATGCTGGCCAACACGTCAAGCCAGTACGGATTGTCTAACGACTTTCGTGTCCTGAACACCTTGACCAACGCGAACACTCATATTCACCTGCAAACCAGCGTTGCACCTTCCGCAGCTACGTATGCCATTATCGGTACTGAGCTGCTGGTCCCAGTCGCTACCCAGTAATGTCTAGTCTAGAACAAGAACCCGTTCTTGTTACAGGCGTGGCAGTTAGCGGAGTTTCCGCCGCTGTTGTAAGACTGCCTTATCCGGGAACTTCGCTGAACGTGAGTCTGGCGGCACCGCTGACAGCTAAACCCCCGTTCAGGTCTGTTCGCGTCAGAGGCCTGATCTGGGTAACAGGAACAGCCGCCATTCTAACATCAGTGCAGCTAGAGAATCCCGTCGGAAGCACAATAGGTGTTGCCTATACCCAGGGTATAGTCGCGTCTGCTGACGTGCCGATGCCTTTCGAATGGGTCGACGCAAACCCTGTTACAGGCCCGGTTGTCAACGGTTACATTATCAACGTGGTAGCGTCGGCAGCAACTACAGTCTCAGCTATCGCATCGATCACGGGATATGATGCCTGATGGGTGCACTAGAACAAGAACCGCTTTACATACAAGGGTTTGTCACGTCTGGGGCACTCCAGACCGTTGCTGTACTGCCGTGTCCCGGTACTGCTAATGACACGGCGTTCGGCTTGGGTATCCAGCCTGGCACGCCATTCGATAAGATCAGGGTCAGAGGACTGATATGGGTGACTGGAACAGCGGCTACCCTGTCAGTTTCCCTGCTTAACTCTAGCCTGTTCCAGGTACTCCAAACCTATTCTAATCCGGCTACGCCGCTTGCCGCTGATGTGCCGTTGCCGTTTGAATGGGTTGATGTAGCGCCAACTGGAACACCGTATTATATTCAGGCGATTACCTCAGTTGCGTCCGTCGTATCGCTCGTTGCTAACATAGAAGGGTTTGCAGCGTGAGCGGACTAGAACAGGAAACTCTAACTGTAGCCGGCGCTACAGTCCCGCTAGCAACGTACGGGCTGATAGCCGCAGTGCGACTACCTGGAACTGCGGCTAACTTTTCGCTGGCAAACATAGGGGCCGCTAACCAGCAATTCAAGTCTGTAAGGATACGCGGTATCATCTGGGCAACTGGGACTCCCACTATTCTAACAATCAGGCTGCTAGGGCCGTCTGGCGCTGTCATAGGGCAGGCATACACGCAGAACATTGCAGTAGCCGCTGTACTAGTACCAATGCCTTTTGAATGGGTAGATACTGCTCCGCTACCCGGCGTCGGGTACTCACTTCAAGTGCAAGGAACAGTTGCTAGCACGGCGTCAAGCTACATTGATATTACCGGATACAATCAGTAAGGACTGTACATGTCAGTAGGATACGAAAGTCAAGTTGTCAACGGGCAGCTTGTCCCCGTAGCACCAGGTCAGGGATACGCACCCCTGACATTCGGTTCTATGTATACCGGGCCTGGTATGTGGCCACGTAACGGGGTATTCAACGTACCTCCCGTCACCCCCTCTCCGGGAACTACCGGACAGGGCAGTGCTACCGCTACAGGACTTAGCCAGGGTTCGGGAGGGGGACCTGTACTCCCCACTTCTGGCACGTCTAACGGCGGTACCGCGAATTTCCTGCATCCGACTAAATCGCCTGCACTCTGGGCTATCGGGTTTCTCGCCTTTTCCCTGTTCATGCTCCACAAAGTCCACTTTAAGGAATAAGACATGGCTAATTTCCTAGTCCTAGTGCACAGCGTCACAGACGGCGCGGTACTGCGAACCTTCGTGGTGGACGCTGAGAACACGAAAGACGCTATCACCATATTCGCCGGGTACGCAGGCAAGCTGGAACACCTAGTTGCCATTCCGACCGGATCGGTACCTGACACGGAACTGCCCAGCCCGCCGCTCAGCACGGACAGCGTCACCTCCGAGCCGGCAGTTTTGCCAGAACCACCTGACGAGAATTCGGGGCTTGCCGAACTGCTGGAAAAGTTGGAACCTGACGTTCTGGCCAGGCTGATTTCCCGTGTTAACTCGGCTCTGCGATAGGAGAGGAAGCTATGAAAGACGTTGCTAAACTGGTAACGATCTTTTTCGTCGGAGCTATCGTCGTGCTGATCGTTACTCACGCTCAAGGGTTCGCTACTAGTGCAGGGAGTATCTTTACGGGAGTTAACTCGCTTGGCACCACGCTCACGGGAACAAATGTGAAAAATGTTCAGAAATAGGCGAGTGAAGACCGGGCCTGATGACAGTGACCTGTTGCCGGGTGAATCGCAGCACAACGCCGAACTAGGCGCGCCGGGTACCCGCTACGGAATTCCTGTCGGCATCTTCCCTGGTTTCCAGCAAGACCAGCATATGATTTTGCAGGCCCTACCGGGTGGCATTAGTGCTAAGATACATCCCGGCCCGACCACGTTCGCACGCTATAATATGTCCCGTGGCATACATGACGTGCAACTGTCCAACGGTTGGCAGAACACGAACTACGGACGTATCCAGAACTATCTCAACGAGGGTTACATGGCGGAAGTCATGCCACAGATACCCGGCCAGTCAAGACTGTTCGGCACAAACAAGGCTGATTTTGTTATGCGAGGCCCGGCTCCTTCTCAGTGGGCAAACGTGGTTGCCAACGTGCAAAATCAGCCTATGACTCCAGGTGGTCCGGGCCAGTTGCTCGGGCCGGTAGCTATGGGAGGCAGCCGTGGCTGAACCTGAAATCAAACCCGACGATAAAACACTGCCTGACGGTGACAGTAAAACCGGCCTCAAGCCTAAAGGCTCCGCCGGACTTAAAGGAGCGTTCGGCAAACATAAATGGCTGATACTCGGTGGGGGCGGCATCGGTATCGTTGCCCTCTTCATGCTGATGAAATCTAAAGGCAGTGCTGCCACGTCAGCTACCGCCGCGCAGGGTACAGCAGCGGGTACAGCGTCCGCTGGTATTGATCCGGCTACCGGGTATCAGTACGGTTCGCCCGCTGATGTAGCCGCGCTGGGCGGGTCTGGCACCGCTACCGGTGTAGGTGGCGGTACCGGCTCGCAAGGTGACGCAGGACCGTCTGGTGCGGCTGGCGCTACCGGCGCAACCGGTGCTACCGGAGCACAGGGCAACGGTCTGGTTGCCCTGACATTTGCCCAGGCCCAAAAGCTGGCGGGTAGCAAGGGTTCATCTTCGCTGTTTTACGGTTCAGGGTCTTCCGTTAAGCAAGGGAAGTATGCTAACGACAAAAACGTGACGTATTATACTACTCCCGGAGCGGCACTAAAGGTTGGCGCAACCGTACCTAAGTTAGGATTATGCAATGACAGCTATCGCGGCAACGCAAGGTGGGCATCCCCGGACTGTCCGGCCGATGCGCACAGTCCACCACGTTAAGCCGGGTGAGAACCTAGGCGATATTTCCAAGAAATACGGTATCTCTACAGGGGACCTTATCAAGAAAAACAGTCATGCTCTCGGAGGGGCCGGCATCGTTCATCCTGGTATGAGACTTGAAATATCGGAGTGACCTGTGCGAAACCCCCTGAAACCCAAAGGTCACTGGGTACAGTCACGTAACTGGGAGATGGTTACCGGGGTTGCCCTGTTCGCTATCGGATGCATGCTGCTCTGGGACGCGTTCGATAACAGGGGACGTAAAGCGCCGTGGCCGGTCGGAGCACTGACACCTTGGTAGTGCTAGAGATATGCGCGGTAGTGATTCCTGTTGTCTTGTTTACCGGCGGTTGCGTATGGAAGCTGTCCAACCGCTTGTCATATCAAGACTATCTCCTGAAATGGATTCAAGAGGAAATACTCGATATCAAGAAACGCGTGAAGGATATTGAGAAACAATGAGTATCGAACAAGAACCGCTAGTAGTGATAAACGCTGCTTTGCCAGCGTCTGGACCGGGACTCATAGCAGTCATGAACCTTCCCGGTCCATGTCTCGACCGTTCCATTTCGGCTTTGAAGCAAACATCTAATCCTTACCGGGCTATCAGGGTACGCGGTGTGGCATGGGTAACAGGGAACGCTACACAACTTGCGCTCCTTCTGTTCCAGGGTTCAGCGCTAACCGGCGGGGTTCAGGTTATGCAGTCAATGGTAGCCAGCGCTTCTGGCTCACAGGTCCCCCTAGCATTCGATTGGGTAGACCAGAATCCCGTTACAGTCGACTACGTTCTAGTGGGCTACTCGACTTCTGCTGTTGCTACTACTGTGTCGTGTATCGCGACGATAACCGGATTCCCCAGTTAGGAGAGAACAGTGTGGCAAGTCCGGCTGTAAGCGGTGCGGCGCTAGTTAGCGAGATAGACTCGCTCGCCAGACAAGCGGGGTACAAATACGTTTACGGCGGCACCACGTCTAGCGGATACGACTGTTCAGGACTCATTTACGCCGCTTTGGAAGCTGAGGGTTACCAGAATCCTCCGCGCACCAGTGAAACGCAGTACGCCTGGACTAGCCGGGTAACTGAACAGCAGTTGCAAACCGGGGACCTGGTTTTTGCCCAGTTTCCAGGCGACAACGCTTCACCCGGCCACGTCGGAGTTTACATAGGCAACGGCAACGTTTACAGCGCGCAAGACCCGGCGCTAGGCATAGGCGTATCCCCACTCGCATCATGGGGAAGTAACATTGTCGGCTACGGCCAGATACCAGACGTGACCACCAGCGGGGGTAGCGGAGGGAACATACTTACCAGCACCGCAAGCGGAACGGTAACCGCTGTGCTGTCAGCTTTCGGTATCACCCCCGCCTCTATCGGGGACTTGCTGGAACGCGGGGGACTCATGATAGCTGGAATAGCGTTTGTGTTCCTAGGCGTCAAAGTGCTCACGTCAGAGAGCATGTTATGGCCCTCCCTCAGAATGCTGAAAACATTTACACGTTTCTTACCAACTCAGGTTTCAGCCCTGACGCGGCGGCTGGTATCCTCGGGAACATTCAAGCTGAATCAGGTGGTAACCCAGAGGCGATGGAGTCTAACCAGTCTGGCGGCGGAGGACTTATACAGTGGACTCCTATCTCGTCTTACCCTGGCCTGGTAACCGGCAACGCGAGTGCTGATCTCACGGCACAGGAAAACGCTATACTCTCGTACGTCAAGAGCAACGGTTCGATAGCCGCTATCAACCAGGCGTCGCCGTCACCGTCTGCGGCGGCATTGTATTTTCAGGATAAGTATGAGCGGCCAGCTTCCGACACAGCTAGCCTAGGCGAACGGCAGACAACCGCTAACACTGTCGCCTCTGCTGCTACGTCGGGGACGTGGCCGGCCGGCAACACCGCTAACGCTAGCGGCGGAAGCGACAGTAACCCCATCTCGTCTACAGCATCTAAAGCCATCACCGACGCGCTGTCAGCGTTTGGTATCACGCCGTCTAGCATCGGTGATCTGCTAGAACGCGGCGGCCTGATGGTTGCTGGAGTGATTCTGGTATTTGTTGGCGTCAAGGTGTTCACTACCGGGAAACTCCCGACCGCGCCGTCTACCGCGTCGGGAACCGCTAAAATCGGAAAAGAGAGCAAGGTGGCTGACGTGGCAGAACTTGCACCGGAAGCGGTGCTAGCATGAGTGTCTGGACGACTGTTACCGGAGCGGCTAAAACAGCGGCCGGACAGATCATACCAGGCGTCAGTGAGATTACCGGCGGGCTGAAAACTGAGACTGCTATCCAGAAAACGGAGGGACAGAACACAAAAACTAACTCTGCTACTGTAAACGAAGCGGTCGGTAATTCTGCTACCGCGTTGCTGACTATCGGCGTTGAGCTAGGCGCGGTTGCCCTGTTCGCTATCATTGCTGACACTAGCGATGGGGCCGCGAATATCATGATGGTTGTCATGCTCGGGCTATGGATTATGTGGGCTATACAGAACAGCGGTGCTATCGCTGGCGCGTCTAATCTGGTGAGTAAACTGTGAATCCTTTTGGCTTGCTGATCATCAGTATCGGGATCATCACGTTTATCATCGGCTTGAAAGGAACGCAGCACAACGTCATAGCCGATTTCAAGGGTGCGCACACAACCGCTACCACCTTGAAGGCGAGTCCGGCAACGTGAGCAGCAAAGCGCAGACTGTACTATGGGCCGGGTTGCTTCTGGTTGTCGTCCGTGCTGTCACGTCTGGTCAGTGGAAACAGATATGGGGAACCATCGGTAACGCTCCGGCGAGTACCGGGAATACCTCTGCTACGCCTGCTAGCGGCACGCCCCCTCAAGGGGCCAGTATCACTCCCTACGCGACTGGCTACCAAAGCCCGGCAGTATACACGCAGCAAGCACAAGTGTCCGCTACAGGTTCGCCTGGTAACGTCCCGCTAGTAGCCGGAGGGCAACCAGTTAATGTCTATACACACTGAGCTCAGCAAGAAGGCGGGTCCTGTTCATTACGTCATGCTCGGGCTGGCCTTGATGGGACTTATCTTGCTTCACAATAGGATCAACGGGTCAGGTACTCAGTCGGCACAGTCTCAGGCCGGGTTTGATATCACGTCTATCATAGTGCTCGGAGCGTAATGGAAATAGCCCGAAAGTGCCACTTACATGGAAAGGCCGGAAGATGAAACGGTCAATGGAACGTGAATACAGCAAGAAACACGGGGACCGCATATTCTACGCTACCGAGAATAAACGCAAGGGACGCGGAATACGGTTGGGAAGGAAATCGTGAGTGAGCTAACCGGAGAGTCAGAAGCTGATCAGGTAGTCACCGAAGAAACGGTGATTACCACTGAAACAGCTAAAGACCTAGGGTCTGACCGTACGCAACACGCTTTGTTGTGGGGTGCCATCGCGGGTATCATCGCCTACCTGTTGTGGCTGAAATATGAATGGCTACCGCACAGGAAATATCCTGCTACACCAGGGGCTACCGACCAGTCTGACATGAACGAATCGGCGGGGCTAGGCCAGGGTTTGCAGGTTGGCGGTAACGGCATGACAGCTCATTACGGGGGGTTAGATGGTTGCTTCTACGTTCAGTGTTATTACTGTTAATTCTAACTACCCGTCGCTTAAGGTGGTTGCGGGGTCTAACCTGCCTGTTCAGACGCTTTTGTTTAACTCTGATCCGGCTAACACGATTTATCTTGCTGATAACAACGCTGTTGAAGCTGGCAACACTAATCTCTCTACCCCCCTGCCACCTTTGTCTAGCGTCACGTTTGACGGTACGGAAGATGTTTACGCCGCTACCTTGGCAGGACTGACAGCTAACATTCAAATCTACCCTACCGGCGCGTCGTATTTTCAAGTGCAAGGTGTGTCGCCTATAGTCCAGATGGGTGTTGCGGGCGGCCCTCCGGCGGGTAACATTACAGGGGCAGTACCGTATCAGCCGGTTATCCTGGCAACTGTCGGGCAGTATTTGTCTTATGACCTGAACGTGTGGGTTACAGCGGTATCGGCGGGTACTGCGGGTGCTGCACTTACAGCGCAAGTGCAATTGCAGTGGTTTGATGATCTAGTATCCGGCATTCCAGTATTTGAAGAGGACTGGGATATATGGGTTGCGCGCGCCGCACCTTCTATGAGCGGGTCTAACTCCCTGTCAGGTTGCGGGCCCATGCATGGTAAGTACATGTCTGTCACGATTTTTCTTCCGGCGGATGCTACGTCGGGAGCTGTTGTCCAGTATTTCAACCTGTTCGGTTCTAACCGGGCAGTACCGTATTCAGACTGGCGTCAGGATGCTAACGTCACTCATCCGTCAAACTCCGGTACCGCATCTTTGCAATCTATTGTTCAGGGTAGCGCGGACTGTGCGCTAGGTTTCGATAACAGTCTAGCATCCACGTGGCAATTGGCAATCGGACTAAACCAGTATTTTCTAGCGCTTAGCCTGTATTCAGGTCCAGCCTATTTTGCTATCAACCAGTTTGTAGCTACCGTGCCAGGGTCGGTTTACATAGTATCAGCACAGTATCTAACCTCGGGACAGCTAGCGACTGGACCTGTTCCGCCGCCCGGCGCTTTGACAACTAACCTGAACACGGCAGGTCCTAACGGTGCGATGACTACCGGCATGGTGCAGTTGCCTAGAGGTCCGTGTGCCCTGGTAATCGGCAACGATGTTAGCAATCAGACCCTGACTTTTAACTGTATAGCTCAGCAAGCGGCATAACCAGGCGAAAGAGAGATTACCGTGACACGTTACATGTGGGACTCGATAGTACTCGCAGACATACCTCAGGATGCGGAGATGGTAGCCGTCTACGGTAACGGCGTATACGCCGTGCCGTCAGCTCGGGTTGACCAGAGGTTTACTCACGTACCCGAATCAGCTCGGGTATATATCGACGTTAACGGGACCCTGCCTAAATGCTGTGTCCGTGACTGGGAACCGGGTGACAAGGGCGGCAACCTGGAACAGTGGGTAGCAGCCTGCAAAGTTTACAATTCGCGACCCACTATCTACTGTGACCGTTCCACGATTGCTCAGGTGAGGGTAGAAACGGGAACGCAGGTACTCGGGAAAGACTACTGGCTTTGGATCGCCACCCTGGACGGTACGTACGCGGCGGCTTACCCTGACGCGCCTACCGGGGTTGTCGCGGTGCAAGCGTGGGGGGTTTCCCAAACCGGGATTCATGCTGACAAGTCGGTTGTGTTTGATGACTACTGGCCTCTGTTCGGGCCGGTAACCCCTTCGCCGCCTGTTCAGGTTAAGACGATTACTGGTGTGACGGTCGGCTGGTCCGATGGTAGTGTGACTAAGGTCTCATAGACTGGTAGTACGTTAGGTGGTAAGTTTCAGGTATGGAACTAAACGAGACAAGCCAAACCAGGCGGCTAACACCCAGCGCCGTCGTCACCGCTATGAACGCTATCAGCTCTCAGCGGCGCGAATTCAGGGACCTTGAGGCGAGTTCAGCTAAAACCCTGCTAGATGATGACTGCGAGGGTAACCGCGCGAATCACGAATACTGGGTTCAGCGCATCACGGAGCTGAACGAAGCTTACCGTGAGCTGTGCGAATTCAGTAACATGTAATGGCAGAAAACTATTGCTGGTCTTGCGGGCATTTCTGCCCGCTTGACCCGTATAGCGACATGTGCAAGTCGTGTCACGATAGTTACATGGAACAACGTGCTTCTCATCCTGATCTCGCCGAATGGCCTGAAGCGTGGGCCGAGGCTGACGCCGACAAATACAATGAACGGGGATAAAATCATGCCTGACATCTCGGAAAACGTTTCTTCTGAAATCTGGGTGAACGCATACCACTACGCAGCAACTTGGATGTGTGGCAAACCTGTTGAGGAACTTACCGTAGACCAGCGGGAACTATGCGAAGGCTGGGCAGATAAGATCTATCGCCTGTCAGTCCGGGCACCGAAGTTGTGTGACGCTCATCCGGCAAGTGACACGGTACCCGCTATTTTGCAGTACACGCGTCGCGGACACGAATTCTGGCTTTGTGGGGACCACGCTAACAAACTTTCTCATGAACTGTTCCGTAAGGGGTGGACTGTTTACCCCGCCTCAGTTCAGGACCTGTACTGATGGGCGTACCGGAGATCACCACAGAAGCGGCTCAGTCGCGAGGGAAGGTCAACACGTGGCGTATCCTTATCGTGTCACGTGAACCTGTGTACATTGACGACCATGAGGTTTTGCAAGCTCGCACTTTCCGTGAGACCCTTGATCGTTGCCGTGTTCTGGTTGGCCGGACTAGCTACATGGTTAACGGGCCGAACCGTGAAGTTTTCTGGGCTGTTGAGATGTGGAACCGTAAGCAGCAAGAATTTCAGCAGATATGCGATGGTAAGTCTAGGTTGCGGAGGGGGGCTAAGCCGTCGTGAGAGGCTTTGATGATCATCTCGATAACTACGGTAATCCTGGCATCTACCCTGACCAGGAATACGTTAAACCGGAAAGTCTTTCCGTTTATGGCAGGGAAGGTAGCGGATTCTGGAATCGCCTGTATGTCCGGCATCTCATCTTTGAGCGGGGTTGGACTGCGCAGGTTGAGTGTGACGCCTGTTACTGGTATGAGATGGCACGGTATATGATCAGGGTTCAAACCAAAGTGCATGAGTGCGCTGAACTGAACTGTGCTGATCCACGTGGGTAAACCTGATGAGGTACCCGCTTGTTACGAGCATATCCAGCGGACAGGCGAGGATTTGTGGTTTACTGCTACTGGGGTTCACACGGCTAGGGCTAGGGCTATCTGTGCTGTGTGTCCTGTCCGTGACTGGTGTCTGGAACGTACACTCAAACTTAGACCTCTGCCTACATCTGGTATCTGGGCGGGTTTGGATTGCTGGGAGCTAATGTCTTTGAAAAGATCTTGTCAGAGACACAAGCAGAGACACAAGCGGGGTTTGCATCGCTACTGGCTGTAGGGTATAGTGAAGCTATGGAATCCAACCAGCCGCAACACGTGCAACCTGAAGAAATTTGCTGGCTTCTAGATGTTCGGCGGTATGGCATCGAGGCCGCTAACCTGCTCCATTCCGAAGACTCTCAGGAGGAAAACTGACATGAACGCAACACACTCAACGAGCACTGCAAGGATTCTATGGCTATCATGGTGCGGACTCTGGTCTGTACTCTGGGCTATCGGAGCATTCGTACAGTTCGGACTCAACCCCATCTTCGACTTCATGTGTGTGGCTAGTGCGGCGGCCATGTTGATTCCTGTCGGTTCTGCTCCGAAACAGGCTAACGGCGGCTACACTCAGCTACCTGACGGTACGTGGCGCAAGCTGGACGCTGATGTTCCTAGGCAACGGCCTGACGGTACGTGGACACTTCGCTAACATGCAAACTCTGGCCTCATCTCTCTTCCGTTCTATGGAACCGGTTCCATGGGTGTTCCATGAGTGTGACTGACACTCCACTTATATGCAAACTCTGGCCTCT
>Ga0302325_10010172_pt1 | contig 20426 bp, 9 predicted proteins | sample Palsa_T0_2_FD_201948 | JGI IMG/M metagenome (GOLD analysis project Ga0302325, IMG submission 201948) | Peat permafrost microbial communities from Stordalen Mire near Abisko, Sweden - Palsa_T0_2 | ecosystem: Environmental > Terrestrial > Soil > Palsa > Peat permafrost | place: Sweden: Abisko...
CCTTCAGCGATGCGAGGATGTTCCGGCAATAGGCCAGATCGGGTTTGTCCCGCGTCGAGCCCAAGGCTGAGGACGGCGTAGCGGCGATCGCTTCGAGATTGGCCTGCGTTTCGCCCGAAAGGTCGACAAAATCTTCGTCCACAATGCCGCGCACCCCGTAGCGTGCGCCATAGATCCCCTCGACCTGAGGAAACAGACGTGCTTCGAGCACAGCACCGACCAATGATTCATTTATCACCGCGGTCGGGCCGCCGCCCTCGGCGATTACTAGCTTGCCGCTTCGCATTGCGTTTGACTCCGTATTGGCTATTCGAGTGAAGCGCGCTAACCCGGAATCCTCTCGATGTTACCTACGCAGCCGGCGGGCAGGACTTGCAGGGAGCTGATCGGAGCGTCGATCCCGGCGTGCATCGGCGGCAACGCGGCGTTCATTTCTTGTTGAACTGGCGAGCGATGAAGGCCTGTGCATCGTGTTGGATTTGCTTGAGATGCTCATCGCCGCGGAAGCTTTCCGCGTAAATCTTGTAGACATCCTCCGTTCCCGATGGCCGGGCAGCAAACCACCCGTTTTTGGCGATCATCTTGATCCCGCCGATCGGTTCGTTGTTGCCGGGAGCTCGGGTCAGTTTCGCTTGAACCGGCTCGCCCGCCAGTTCTTTCGCGTCAATCTCCGCGGGGTCCAGCCTCGCGAGGAGTGCCTTCTGCTCAGGCGTGGCCGGCGCGTCGATTCTTTCGTAAAATGATTTTCCCAGTTCCTGCGTTGCGGACGCATAAAACCGATTGGGATCATGGCCGGTTCTGGCGGTCATTTCCGCGGCAAGCAGGCCCATGATCAGTCCGTCCTTGTCGGTTGACCATACCGATCCGTCACGTCGCAGAAACGATGCGCCGGCGCTTTCCTCACCGCCGAACGCCAGCGAGCCGTCGATCAGACCGTCGCTGAACCATTTGAAGCCCACAGGTACTTCGATGAGTTTGCGTTCAAGCCTCGCCGCGACGCGATCGATCATGCCGCTGGAGACGACGGTCTTGCCGATGGCGCTGTCACGACGCCACTGCGGGCGGTTAGCGCACAAATAGGAAATTGCCGCCGCGAGAAAGTAATTCGGGTTCATCAGGCCGCCCGACGGGCAGACGATTCCATGCCGGTCGGCATCGGTGTCGTTTGCGAAAGCGATGTCGAATTTATCCTGTAGCGCGATCAGCCGTGTCATCGCGTAGGGCGACGAGCAGTCCATCCGGATCTTGCCGTCCCAATCCACCGTCATGAAACCGAACGTTGGATCGACGGCGTCGTTTACGACGGTCGCGGCGATCCCGTAATGCTCGATGATCGGCTGCCAATATTGAACCGCGGCGCCCCCCAGCGGATCGATCCCGATGCGCACACCCGCGGCGCGGACCGCTTCCAGATCGACGACACTGGCGAGGTCGGCGACATACGGCGTGATGTAGTCATGAGGATGAATGCACGCCGCCTTGCGGGCGCGCTCATACGGAATGCGCGCCACACCGTCGAGGTTTTTGGCTAGGAATTCGTTCGCGGCGTTCTCGATCCAGCCCGTCACGTCAACATTAGCAGGGCCGCCATTGGTGGGATTGTATTTGAAGCCGCCTTCATCGGGCGGATTGTGCGAGGGGCTGATCACGATCCCGTCGGCCAAGCCCGTCTTTCGGCCGAGATTATAAGAAAGGATCGCATGCGAGATGACCGGCGTCGGCGTGTAGCCGCGGTGCTCGTCGATCATCGTCTCCACGCCATTCGCCGCGAGCACCTCGATAGCGGTCGCAAAAGCAGCCTCCGAGAGCGCATGCGTGTCCATGCCCAGGTACAGCGGCCCGTCGGTGCCGGCGTGGCGGCGGTAGAGGCAGACGGCTTGGGCGATCGCCAGGATATGCGCTTCATTGAACGCGCCGGCAAACGCCGAGCCGCGGTGCCCCGACGTACCGAACGCGACCCGCTGCTAGGTGACTGATGGATCGGGCAAGAGCGCAAAATACGCGGTCATCAAGCGAGGAACATTAACCAGCAACGATCGGGGGACCGGTTTGCCGGCGAGAGGACTTATGCGTTCCGACATGGGACCCTCACTCCGATCCCAGAACGACCTGCACACGGTGCGTGATGCCGTCATCCGCCAAAGAGATGAGACCCTTCTCGCTTCCCGCTACGTCGTCGACCGTGATCGAGAGGACCCCGCGACAGACGCCACGCGGGTTTTTCACGGCGATCTCATAGCGAGCAGAGCGATAGCGGAAGACGATCTCAAAACCCGGCCAGCCACGCGGGATGCAAGGGTCGAGCACAAGATTGGCGCCCTGCAGGTGAAATCCCAGAAGCCCTTCGAGCGCCACGCGGTACATCCAGCCGGCCGACCCCGTGTACCAGGTCCATCCCCCGCGACCGACATGCGGCGGTTCGGAATAGAGATCGGCGCAGACCACATAGGGTTCGACCTTGTAACGGTGCATTGCTGTTGGGCTGTCGGCGTGACGGATTGGGTTGAGCATCGACAGCAATTCTCCCGCCCGGTCGCCATCGCCCTGCATGACCAACGCCAGCGCGGCCCAAACCGCGCCGTGCGTATACTGTCCGCCATTTTCGCGAACACCCCGCGGGTAGCCTTTGATATAGCCGGGGTCGCGCGCGGGTTTGTCAAAGGGCGGGGTGAACAGCAGCAGCAATTTGTCGTCCCGGCGCACGAGGTATTTCTCGACGGCCGCCATGGCGCGCGCGGTGCGTGTCGGATCGGCGGCGCGCGAGATGATCGCCCAGGACTGGGCAATCGAATCGATGCGGCACTCATTGTTGGCGACGGAACCGAGCGGCGACCCATCGTCGAAAAAAGCTCGGCGATACCAGTCGCCGTCCCAGGCTTCACGCTCGAGCGCCTCCTTCAGAGACGCCGCTTGCTGCCGCCACTCTGCCGCCCGCTGCGGATCGTCATGCTGTTCGGCCAACTCGGCGAAGGTGTTGAGCGCCGAGTAAAGGAACCAGGCAAGCCATACGCTCTCGCCTTGTCCACCCTCGCCCACCCCGTCCATACCGTCGTTCCAGTCGCCGGTGCCCATGAGCGGCAAGCCGTGCGTGCCCGTTTCGAGGCTCTTGTTGAGGGCCAGCGCACAATGCTCGAACAAACTCGCTCTCTTGCCGGAGTTCGTCGGCTGGAAAAAGGCGTCGCGCTCGCCTTCTTTCAGCACGGGCCCCTCCAGGAAAGGGACCGTCTCATCAAGTACGGCGATGTCACCGGTAACCTGGACATAGTGGGCCACGACATAGGCAAGCCAGCCGCGGTCATCGGAGACGCGTGTGCGCACACCGCGTCCGGATTCCGGCAGCCACCAATGCTGAACGTCACCCTCGACGAACTGCCGCGCCGCGGCGGTAAGGATATGCGCGCGTGCAATGTCGGGCCGCGATACGCACAGCGCCATCACATCCTGCAACTGGTCGCGGAAGCCATAGGCGCCGCTCGCCTGGTAGAAGGCGGTGCGTGCCCATACCCGGCAAGCCAGCGTCTGATAGGGAAGCCAACGGTTGAGAAGAATGTCCAGCGCGCGGTCCGGTGTCTTGACCTGCACAACCCCGAGGGTCTCATCCCACTGCCGGCTCACGCTTGCGAATACCGCGTCGAGATCGGCCTCGCGGTATTTCAATAGGAGAGATTGCGCCTCTGTCGCTGTCGCGGATTGTCCGAGAAAGAAGACGATCTCCGTTGTACCGGAGACGCCCAATCTCACCTGTGTTTGCATCGCGCCGCACGGATCTAGGCCCGCACCTACGCGATTGGATAGGAACATCCCGGGTGTCAGGGCAAGCGGCCGATCCATCGCACCGTCGCGGCCCAGGAATTCCGTCCGGTCGCAGGTCCACGCCGATTGCCGACCGTTGAGGTCCGCGAACGCCACACGCTCGCCAAACTGATCGCTCCACGGATTCCGCGCGAAGATCGCGCCGGTTTCGGCATCGATCTCGGTCACGATGAAAGGCGCGCTCGCCGAGCGGCTCTGGCCCAGGACCCATTCCACATAGGCCGTAATCGTCAGATGCCGCGTGCGCCCCGAATGATTGGCGATCTTCAGCCGAGAAATCTTGATTGAATCGTCGGCTGGCACGTATTGCAGAAGCTCCAGCGAAATACCGTGCGAGGCATGCTCGAATTGGCTGTACCCCTGTCCGTGCCGCACGGCGTAGGGTGCGGTTTCGCGTATGGGCAGCGCGGTCGGCCCCCACACATCGCCGGTATCTTCGTCGCGTACATAGATTGCTTCGCCGGGTCGATCGCAGACGGGATCGTTCGACCACGGGGTTAGCTGATTCTGCTGACTGTTCACCGACCAGGTGAAGCCGCTGCCATCGGTCGAGACCTGGAAGCCGAATGACGGGTTGGCGACGATGTTCAACCACGGCGCCGGGGTGCGGTCATTGCCTTCGAGAATCGTCAGATATTCGCGGCCGTTATTTGTGAACCCGCCAAGCCCGTTGAAGAACTCCATCTCCGGGCGAGACAACGGCTCTTCGGGTGCCGCCGCTGGCGGGGACAGCCTCCGGACCGGAGGCGCGCTGGCCGGGTTGAGATCACGGGCGCGCTTGATCTGGCCGGACAAGGAACCACGATTGCCATGCAGCACCGCGCGGGCGCAGGTATGAAGCAAACCGCGGATTTCGGGGGAGACGAGATCTGCGCGCAGAACGAACACGGCCCCGCGCGTATCGCTGCTCGCGTTCCGAGGCATTGACTGGTTCATCCGCACCAGCGCCTCAAGCGAGCTCTGCAGGTCCTGTACGTAGGAGGCCGCGCGCTCGTTGAGGATCACCAGATCAACCGCCAGCTGTTTCAATCGCCAATATTCGTGGGCGCGCAAGAGCTGCCGGACGAGTTCGAGGTGGCCGTCCTCCTCGACCCGAACCAGCACGATGGGCAGGTCACCCGAAATTCCCTGCGCCCAGAGCGTCGACACCTTGCCCGCTCCGCGTCTGAGGATTTCCGGGGACGGCCGCAGCGTCGGATCGGAGTAGAGGATATGGTTGGCGAGGCGCTGGAATAGATGAGCCTCGTCCGGGTCGATACCGAGATGGTGAAGCTGCATCTGCGCCTGCGTCCAGGCAAGCGTCTTAGCTCGCTCGAACGCCATCGGATCGTGATGCTTGTCGGCCAGATCGACTACCTCTTCACGCGAGGAAGCGGCCAGCGTCCAAAACGCGATGCGAACCGTTGCTCCGCGTGGAATCCGCATGTGCCGGCGCAGGCTAAAGATGGGATCGAGCACGGCGCCTGCTGTATTGGAAAGCGGCCAGCCTTCGGCGATAGCGGCGGGCGCGCGAATGGTTTGCCCGCGCCCGAGGAAGCGCGCGCGGTCGGTCTCGAACTGGACGTCTCCGGAGCTTTCGCCCTCGACGATGGCGAGATGCGCCGCCCATACGAGCGGGTCGCTCGACGAGCGCCGCCGGCGCGTCGCGAGGATCGCACCGAGTTCGGGGACAAACTCGGTCTCCACAAAAAGCGCCGCAAAGGCCGGATGCGCCACATCGTCGGCCTGCCGCGCGAGGGCGATCTCGGCATAGGAGGTGAGCTCGATGTCCCGTGTTTGGGTTCCGTGATTGGTGATCGAAACCCGGCGAACCTCCGCGTCGTCTTCGGGCGAGACCATGATCTCAAGCGTCGTCGTGACGCTCGCGTCCCTTCGGACGATCTCGGCGCGATCTTCCGAGAACGTCACCTCGTAGCTGTCGGGCTCCGCCGTGCTCGGTTGATAGCCGGCTGACCAGGTTTCGCCACTGCCCACGTCGCGCAGGAAGACGTAGGCACCCCAGCCGTCGCAGGTGACGTCTTCGCGCCAGCGTGTGATCGCGACATCGTGCCACCGGCTGTATCCGGACCCTGCCGCCGTGACCATCGCCGAATAGCGTCCATTCGACAAAAGATGGGTGCGCGGCACGCGCGAATGCGCCGACGAATAATGGCGCTGAGCGTCGGGAACGACGCCGGCGTGCGCCGCTGCCGCGCTCGCCTGTTCCTCGGGTGCTCTCGCGACGGCGACATCGCGAGGCATGCGCTCCTGCAGCAAAAGTTCCGCCGCTCGCACGATCGGTTCGGCGTGAAAGCGGGCGCGCATGCGGCCGTCCTGAAGCGCATTAGCGATGCCGACGACGGTCATTCCCTGATGATGGGCCATGTAGGCGCGGATGATGGCGACCCCCGTCCCTTGCGGCAGGCGGGTGCGGGTGTAGTCGAGCGCCTCATACCAGCCATAGACGCCACACGCGCCGATGCCGGCCATGCGCTTGAAATTGCACGCCGCGGCGGTGGGGTCGATCATGGCCGCCAGCCCACTCGCATAGGGCGCGATGACGGTGCTCTCGCCGAGCCCCCGCTTGTAGGCCAGATCGGGAACCCCGAAGCTCGAATATTGGTAGGTCTTTTCAATGTCGCGGACATTGTATTCCGACTCCGACGTGCCCCAGGGCACCCCGAGGCCGTCGCCATATTTCTCCTGCCGCCACACGATCAGCCGGTTGGTCTGATCCAGCAGGCTGCCGGCCGGCGCGCGCATCACCAGAGAGGGCATCAGATATTCGAACATCGATCCGGACCACGAGATCAAACCCGAGCTGCCGTCGATCGGTGTCAAGGTCCGTCCCAGCCGGAACCAATGCTTGGCGGGCAAATCGCCCTTGGCGATGGCGATGAAGCTCGCGAGCCGCGCTTCCGAAGCCAGGAGGTCGTAGAAATTGGCATCGAGACTGCCATCGCCGTCGCGGTAGCCGATCGAGAGGAGTTGACGGTCGGGATCGAACAGGAAGCCGAATTCCATGCCGTCGAACATGGTTTTCGTGAGATCGGCCATCGCCGCAAGGCGACGTGAAAGAGATTGGGCAGCGCCGGCGGATTTCTGCAGCGCTTCCATCAAAGGCGTGAGATTGGCTTGCGTGCCGCCCGGCTGGCGGTTCGCGAGCATGCGCGATACCGCTTCGCAGTGCTTCGGGAGCCCGGCCAAGGTGGGGATCGTGTCCAGCAATGCGGCGGTTTCGCCGTCGGCGAGGATTTCGGGAGTGAGCAGGCTCGCCCACGGCATCAGCAAATCGATATCCTGACGATGGGCGAGAACGGTCGTAACCAAGGCCTCCGCCCAAATGGTGATTTCCCCCGCGCCCGTGACGCCGCCTTCGAGCGGCGGGGCGCGCGCGCAGATCAGGAGCGCGTCAGCCGACTGCGTCATATCGGCCAAGCGTCCGGCAATGCCCCCCGGCGTTGATGGAACGTCTTGAAGAGTAGCGGCGAAGACCTCGATGGCTTCGTTCAGTCTTGCATGACCGGCACGCGGCGCCCGCTCCTCGGTCTGCGGACGCTCGCCCTCACGCAGTAGTGCAATGGTGTCATGGAGCCCCGATATCCAATTTTGATTGCCGACCGGACTGCCGGCGATCTCGTGGCAGGCGTTGCCCAGCGCGATCAGATGGCCAGCAAGATTACCGCTATCCACCGAGGAGACATATTTCGGCTCCAGCGCGCGCAGGTCGCTTGTTTCGTACCAATTGTAGAAATGGCCCCGGAAGCGCTCCAGCTTCGCCATCGTCGCGAACGTCCCCTCGAGCCGCTCCAACATACCGAGCGTTCCCAGCCACCCGAAATCGCGCGCGGCGATGACCGAGAGGAGATACAGCCCCAGATTGGTTGGCGAGGTGCGGTGGGCGATGACCGGACTGGGGTCCTCCTGAAAATTATCGGGCGGGAGCATGTTGTCTGCCGCGGTGACGAATTTTTCGAAGAAGCGCCAAGTGCGCCGCGCGACTAGTCTGAGCGCCAAGGAGTCCGCCGGCGTGATCGACAGGTGACCGGCCGCAAGCGGCGGCAGGCTCGCCCAGCGCGCGACGAGCGGCGACAGCGCCCACAAAAACACGAGCGGCGCCGCGATCGGCCAGCTTCGCAGCCCCAAGAAATAAAACAGGACCGCGACAACGCCGGCGGAGCCCAGACTCGCCGTGATCTGCAGGCCGAGCACGCGAAGATCGAACCGGGAATCGTTTGTCGCCTGCGCCGCCGTCACCCATTCGAGCAGGTGACGCCGGCGAATGAACAGGCGGAACAGCGTGCGTGCCGCCGCATCGACCATGACCCAGGCCTGATGCGCGAGGAAGGTGACAAGGAACGCGCTCTGCAAAAGACCGAGGGCAAAATCGCCGCGCAGCGTACGCAGATGATTGCGCAGCGAAACGCCCGCACGGAGCGGAACAATGCCGGAGAGCGCCGGCAGCAGCGGCGGCAGCGCGACGGTGAGAAGAATGTACGCGGTCCAAATCGCTGCTGCCGGTAGCGGCAGCAGCCAGCCGATCAGCATGGCGAGGAGGGCGGCCGGCGCGGAGAGCGAGCGGCGCAGATTGTCGAGCAGCTTCCAGCGGCCCATCACCGGGAGCGGGGTTTTCCGCGAGCCGTCGCGGGCTTTGCGGCGGAAGCCGAAGATCCAGGGCAATAGCTGCCAGTCGCCGCGAACCCAGCGATGCTGGCGTGCCGCCGCGACGGCATAACGCGAGGGAAATTCCTCGACGACCTCGATGTCGGAGGCGAGGCCTGCGCGCGCGAAGATGCCTTCCAGCAGATCGTGGCTGAGGACCGAATTCTCCGAAATCTGCCCTTCGAGAGCGGCCTCGAAGCTGTCGATTTCGTAGATGCCCTTGCCACAGAAGGAACCCTCTTCAAACAGATCCTGGTAGACGTCGGAAACCGCGAGCGCATAGGGATCAAGCCCATTGGGGCCCGAAAAAGCGCGCTGAAACAGGGACCCTGCGCCACCGATGGGCAGCGACGGCGTCACGCGGGGCTGAAGCATCCCGTGGCCCCGCACGACCACGCCGGCATGAGGATCGAAGTAGGGCTGGTTGAGGGGATGCGCCATCTTGCCGACGAGCCGCTTGGCGGCCCCGATCGGCACACGCGTGTCGGCGTCGAGTGTGACGACATACCGGATGCCTGAGGGCAGCAAGGGAGCGTGCCCATCGATGGGCATAAACGTCGTGTCGGTGGCGCCGCGAAGCAGCCGGTTGAGTTCGTGCAGCTTGCCGCGCTTGCGCTCCCAACCAATCCACTTTCCCTCGCATTCGTTCCAGATACGCCGGCGATGAAGCAGGAAAAAGCGCGTGCTGTTGCCGGCCGGCCCATAGCGCGTGTTCAGCCGCGCAATGCCTGCCGTCGCTTCATCAAGAAGAGTTTTGTCGTTGGCGTCGTGCTCGGTCGCGCAATCGCACCAGTCGGTGATCAGCGCAAAAGTAAAATTGTCATCCGGATTGGAAAGATGGTGATCCTCAAGCCGCTGGATCTGTTTTTCGATCGCCGATACACCAGCGAGCAACGTCGGCACGACGATGATTGTGTGCAGATCCGGCGTGACACCGTCGCGCAATTCCAATGCCGGGAGGATCTTCCCACCGACCTGCCGGGTGATCGCGCGGTTCACGATTGCGACCGCGACGTCCGAGGCCGGCACGAAACCGACAATCGCCAGGACGAGAAGCGGCCAGCCGGCGATACCACCATACGCGACAACGAGCAGTGCAAGCGCGAGGATGATCACGGTGACGACCGCGATCATGCCCACATAGCTCATCACGCCGAGATCGGAATTGAGCTGGAAAAGCCGGGTCTGGAACGGCACTCGGCAGCCAAGTTCCTTCTCGAAGGCACGGCGGCCTCGGGCGATCAGATAATAGCCCGGATCGCACTCGCACCGCGGTGCGGGCTCCTTTTCGGCCGCCCGGTCCGTCGCGCGCTTGGCGGCTGCTATCGCTTGCTTTGTGACTTCGACTTCGTCGTGGCCCGACTCACGCGCGAGTTCCTCGATCGCACGCCGGTAACGGTCGCGTGTCGGAAAATCCATCGCCGCGAACTCGCTGGCGCCGCGTAATACCGCATCGACCGGACTGACGCTTTCGAAGAACTCAGCCCAATTGATCGTCGAGACCAAGCGCATGCTCGTGATCACGCTGCGGACGGTGACGTCCGTTGCGCTCTGCTGCCGAAACTCATCGCGAACGATCTGGTCGGTGGTCGTCCCTTGCGCAGCCAATCTGTCGTCCAGCCAGCGCAGCGCCGGCGTAATATCAGGATCACGATCGCGCAGTCGCTGAGCGAGTTCGACGGCGAACGCGGCCGACCATGCCACCTGACCGAGACTGTGCAAGACCGTCGGCGCTGGTTCGGGACCGCTTTTGGCGGTGCCCAAGATCCGGTCCGCGAGCGCATCTGCCAACTGGCTGGCCGATTGCCGCGCTCGAAGCGCCTCGGCCAAGCGACGCAGATTCTCAACCAGCGTGATACGCAAGGTGATCGCGAGCGCCCACAATTCGCCGATGGTCAGCGGCTGCACCCGCTGATAAGCCTCGACGAAGCGCGTCAATTTCTGGAGATCAAACGCGCTGTCTGTATGGGCGATCAGTGCCCAGGCGATCCCAAACACGCGCGGATAGCCCCGCAACGGCCCGTCTGCCAATTTCGGGAGCTTGCGGTAGTAGCCCGGTGGTAGATCGCTTTTGATCTCGCGAATCTGCTCATCGACGATGTGAAAATTGTCGAGCAGCCATTCTGCGGCCGGCGTGATTGGCTGATGCGCCGAACTTGCCTGGACGATGGCGCGATAGGTTTCGGTGAGGATCCTGCTGTTGTCGGAGAGCCGTTTGGCGACCGGACGGCCCCGCTTCGGGTTGGGCGCGATTTGCTGTGCGGCAGCCAAGCTCTCCGCGTGCTGCTCAAGGCGCTCGACGCTGAAAAGTTCGGCACGGATTGGGGCTTCCGGAGGCCCCACGCGGGTCTCCCTGAACACACGAAGGAGCGAAGCGCTCAGGCGAGGTTGATTGATCACCGCGGTCGGCCCGCCGCCGTCGGCGATCACCAGCTTGCCTTTCGCATTACCGTTGGCTCCATGTTAGAAAAGGCGCGGGTTAGTGAGACATCAGCGCGGGCACCGTCATGTGGTCGAGCAGTTCTCTGCTGACGCCGCCGACCAGAGTTTCTCGAAACCGCGAGTGGTGGTAGGCGCCGGCGACGATCAGATCGGCATCGAGATCGCTGGCGCGTGACAACAGCACATCGCAGACCTTGATCCCGTCTTGCACGTCCTCCTCCCGCCGCACGGCAAGCCCATGCCGTTCGAGATGGCGGACGATGAGGTCGAGCGAGGCGTGCTGCCGTTCGAGACCGCTCTCGCGACCGGCGACCGAGATGACCGTGACGGCTTCCGCAGCGGCGATCAGCGGCAACGCATCGTGCACCGCCCGCGTTGCCTCGCGGCTACCGTCCCAAGCAACCAGCACGCGCTTACCTACCGACGAAAAGGCTCCAGCAAAGGGCAACACCAGAAGCGGGCGGCCGCAGGCGACGACGATCTCCTCCGGGCGAAATTCGGCGCCGGCGGATGCTTCGGGTGTATGTTGGCCGACAATGACCAGATCCGCCGTCTTGGCCAGTGCGATCAACTTGGCCGCCTCGCCGCGGTAAAAAAGATGCCAGTCGCTGGAGATGCCATCGTGTCGGGACATCTCGTGAAAGCGGCGTTCGACTATTTCGGCCAAAAGGGCGCGCCGCGACACATCGGGCATTCTGTCGGGGTTGGAACTGTCTCCGCTCCCCTCGCCGACGCGGGAGGCGGCTGGGCCGATGATCCCGATCCCGATCGCGCCCGGTCCGTATATCTGCCCGTGAATCGACGCCTGTTCGGAAAGCAGATAGGCGGCAGCGAGACGCGCCCCGTGCTCGCGCGCGAGACCCGCCGCGAGCCTGAGGCGGCACGCGCCGGCTTCACTGGCATCGAGGCAAACCAAGATATCTTTGATCGCCATACCGTTTCTCCATGAAAGACGGCCTCAACGAGACGTTCTTCGCCGGCCCCGCTCTCCCGTCTCAGCGATGGACCAGCACCGGGATTTTGCAATGCGTCAGCACCTTCAGCGTCTCGCTGCCGAGGACGATCGCGGCGATGCCACCGCGGCCGTGCGAGGCCATGACGATCAGGTCGCAGCCTTTCGCATCCGCGCTGACGATGATCGCCCGGTAGGGATGCTCATGCTCCACGTGAACGATCTCGCAGGCGACGCCTGCCGTTTGCGCCGCATCGGCGATGGCACCGAGGGTTTTCTCAGCGTGGTTCCGCATACGTGTCTGGTACTGGGCCGGCGTGTCCTCGATCATCTGTGTGTCGGTCGTGAACGTATGAAACGGCGGCGAGACCATCAGTGCGGTGACTTTGGCGCCGATCCTCTGGGCCAAGGCGATGCCGTGCCGGACTGCCTTCCCGGCGAGTCCTGACCCGTCTGTCGGGATCAGAATGTTGCTGTACATCGCACTTCAATTCGCAAGCTGCTCGCGGATCGACAGCAGCTCCGCGTGGCGCTCTGTCGTAGTTTTCGGATAGGCCATCTTGAGCCCTTCGAACGCATCGAGGACGATCTGGGAGACAATCAGCCGGGCGTTTTCCTTGTCGTCGGCGGGCACGACATACCAGGGCACGTCGCTCGTGCTGGTCGCGCCGAGGCATTCCTCATACGCCAGCCGATAATTCTTCCAGAATTTCCGCTCCTGGATGTCCGCTGAGCTGAATTTCCAGTTCTTTTCCGGCTCGTCGATGCGTTCGAGGAAACGCTTTCGCTGCTCTTCCTTCGACAGGTGCAGGAAGAACTTGACGATGCGGGTGCCGTTGCCGTGGAGGTGCCGCTCCAGATCCACGATCGAACGATAGCGGTCGTGCCAGACAGCCTTATCGACGATCAGGGCGTCCGGGAGCCCTTCGCCGCGGAGAATCTCAGGATGCACACGGGTGATCAACACCTCCTCGTAATAGGAGCGGTTGAAGATCCCGATCCGCCCGCGTTCCGGCAGATCGCGGGTCGTGCGCCAGAGGAAATCGTGCTGCAGCTCGGTGGGGCTGGGATGCTTGAAGCTGAACACCTGGCAGCCTTGCGGATTGACCCCAGACATCACGTGCCTGATGGCGCCGTCCTTTCCCGCCGCGTCCATCGCTTGAAAGATCAAAAGGACGGCATAATGGTCGGACGCGTAGTGAAGGTGCTGCATCGCGCTTAGTTGCGCGACGTGGTTTTCCAGAAGTTTTTTGTAGTGTTTCTCCGACTTGTACACGGGCTTGACATTTGTCGGCCATTTTTTGAGATCGACCTCGTTGCCTTCCCGGACACGGAACTCATTTGTATCGATTTTCATCTCGACCCCTTCGGCAGAGCTGACTGCATAACCCGATCCGGCTCATCGTCGCGGCGGTTCCCCCGCTTGATGTCTTGAGACTCACTTGGCGGCCTGCGGCGTCACATCGGACGGCGCCTTGGTCTTGGTCTCGGGGTCAGGCCCGGGCGCAGCCTTGGCGTCGGGCGAGTGCGCGGTGGCGAGGGGCGCCCCGGCATGGGTGATGGCCGCGGCAATGATCCGCCCGGCATCTTCCGGGTCTTTGACGAGGCCGGCCAGGAGAATGTCGCCGAGCGTCCGGTCGAGCAGCGCCGCGCCGCCGGTGTGGGCTTCGGGCTGAGCCTCGGCCTCGGGCTTCGGCTCGGCCTTCGCTTCGGGCGGAGCATTGGCGTCGGCTTCAGGCTTCGGCGCGGCCTTCGCTTCGGGCTTGGCGTCGGCTTCGGGCTTGGCCTCGACCTTCGCATCGGGCTGAGGCGCGGCTTTGGCTTCAGGAGCCGCGTCGGGTTTCGCGCCTGGCTTCGGCTCGGCTTCGGTCTTGGGCTTGGCCTCCGGTTTCGTTTCGGACTTGGCGTCCGGCTGAGGCGCCGCATTGGCTTCGGGAGCGACCTCGGGTTTTGCGTCTGGCTTCGGCTCGGCTTCGGTCGTGGGCTTGGCCTCCGCTTTCGTTTCGGACTTGGCGTCCGGCTTGGGCGCGGCCTTGGCTTCGGGTTTCGCCGCGGCCTTGACCGGATCGAGAACCCGGTAGGCGATCAGTTTCACGGGATCGGTCATCAGGAACCAGACGAAGGCATAGGCCCAAACGATCCCCGCATACTTCCAGCCAAGCGGCGTCACGAGCCAGGCGCCGTAGACCGCAATCAGCGTTGCCAGGGTCTGAGTTCCGATCACCGCCGCCAACAGGATCCATGCCGGGCGCGTGGACCACCATGGGCCGCGCGTACGCGTCTGGAAGATCGTCAAATGCCCGGCGACGGACAGCATGAGGTACATCATCGTTTGCAGCTGCGGATGGCCGAGATGAAAGACACGGTCGCCGAGATAAAACAGCCCGAACGCGGCGATGGGACCGACGAGGCCCAGCACGGTGGCGATGCCAAGAACCAGGCGCATGTTCCATGCTTCGGGCTGGTTCCGGTAGATGACATTGTCATAGGCGATCGACAGGATCGCGCCGTCGTTGAGCAATGCCAGCATCACGATCATGATCGCGGTCAGCGGATAGAAATTGAAGATGACGATGGCCAGCGTCATGAACAGCAGCACGCGCAGCGTCTCGGCGATGCGGTACATCGCGTAACTGTTCATCCGCTGGAAGATTCTCCGGCTTTCCTTGAGCGCATCGATAATCACCGATAGTCCCGGAGCGACCAGCACAATGGCGGCGGCTGCCCGCGCCGCGTCCGTTGCGCCGGATACCGCGAAGCCGCAATCGGCCTTCTTCAGCGCCGGGGCGTCGTTCACCCCGTCGCCCGTCATTCCGACGATGTGATCGTGCTTTTGCAGAACGTCGACGATATGGAATTTGTGCTCCGGGAACACCTGGGCGAAACCATCGGCATCCTCGATGGATTTGGTTATCCCCGCGGTTTCCTTGGCCTTGGAGTCACCGAGGGTGGCGCCGTCGAGAATGTTCGTTCCCATTCCCAACGTCTTCGCGGTCTCCTTGGCGATCGCCAAGGCGTCGCCCGTGACCATCTTGATCTTCACGCCCATCGCGGCCGCGGTCGCGACGGTGGATTTGGCGTCTTCACGCGGCGGATCGAATAGAGGCAGCACGCCAAGAAGCTGCCACTTCCCGTCGCCATCCGCCCGGGCCACGCCAAGAGCACGAAAGCCGCGCGCGGCAAAATCGTTGACGGCCTTGTCGACGACGGGCTTAACGGCGGCGGCATTGGCCGACAACGCCAGAATGACCTGCGGCGCCCCTTTCGTTACCTTGAACGTCTTCCCGTCCTTGTCCTTGACGGTCGCCTCGGTGCGCTTATGGACCGGATCGAAGGGCTGGAAGTGCGTGACCTGGTAGGGCTTCAGCGCCGCCTTGTCTTTCAGTCCTCCGAGGACGGCGAGATCGATCGTGTCGTCGTTCTCCGTTCGCGAGGCCAGGGCGCCGGCAAGGATGACCTGGTCGGGTGTGATCTTATCCAAACAGAACGGATCGCCCAGGGTCAGCTTGTTCTGCGTTAACGTGCCGGTCTTGTCGGCGCACAGCACGTCCACGCCGGCCAGCTCCTCGATCGCAACGAGCTTGCTGACGATCGCCTGTTTCTTCGCGAGCAGGCGCGCACCGACCGCCATCGTGACCGACAGCACCGTCGGCATCGCCACCGGGATCGCCGCCACCGTCAGCACGAGGGCGAACTGCAACACCGTAAGGATCGGCTCGCCGCGATAGATCCCCATGCCGATGATGATTGCCACCATGGCCACTGCCAGCATGATCAGGTAATTGCCGATCCTCAGAACCGCTTTCTGAAAATGGCTGACCGTGACGGCCGACTGCACCAGTTCCGCCGTCTTGCCAAAATAGGTCTTTCCGCCCGTCGCATAGACGATCGCGCCGATCTCGCCGCGGCGGATGATCGACCCGGAGAATATCGCGTCGCCGGGCTTGCTTGTTTTCGGCAAGGATTCGCCAGTCAGCGCGGACTGATCGACGGATACTTCGTCGCCTTGCAGCAGGCGCGCATCCGCCGGCACGATGTCCCCCAGGCGCAAGCGTATGGCGTCGCCCGGCACCAGTTCGCGTGCCGGCGGCGTCAGCCACTTGCCATCCCGTTTCACGCGCGCTTTGATCGCCAGCCTAGCCTTTAGTGCATCGATGGCGTTGCCTGCCTGGCGTTCTTCCCAGAATCCGACGACGGCGTTGGCTATCAACAATAGCAGAATGATGAAGAAATCGGGCCAGTGCCGGACGACACCGGACAGCACGACCGCGACTTCGATCATCCAGGGGATCGGCCCCCAGAAATAGGAGAGGAACTTCAAAATCGGATTGGTCTTCTTCTCCTCGATCTCGTTCGGCCCGTATTGCTTCAGCCGTTTCTGCGCCTCGGCTTGGGTGAGGCCTTCCGGAGACGAGCCCAATTTATTCTCGAGCTCCGCCATCGGCAGGGTTTTCAAATCATCCTTCGCATCGGGCGTGGATCCCGGCTTGGGCGCGGCCTTGGTTTCAGCCTTGGGCGTGGCCCCGGATTCGGCCTCAGCTTTGGCTTCGGGTTCCCTCATGGCTGTTCTTTCTGTCTTTTGCTACGCCGCAGGTTTCGAGTGCGCGGGCAAGGCTTGTGAGGCGCCGGCATTCTCCATCGCGGCAGTGTATTCGCCGCGGCGCGCCGCCCGGTTGCAGGCGGCCCGGTGATAGAGAGCCCGCTGCGCCGCTGGGACGCGAGCCGCCTCGCCGCGCCAGATCTCCAACGCCGGTTGCTGGATAGCGCGGGCGAACGAGAACGCCACCGCCCATGGCAGGCGCGACTTGAACCTGACGTTCATCGCATTCAACCGGGCTGAGGCGAGCTCGCCGGATTGTCCACCCGAGAGGAACGCGATCCCCGGAACCGCCGCGGGAACGGCCCGCAACAGGCATTTCACCGTGGCGTCGGCCACCTCATCGGCGGCTTCCTGCCAGGGGCACATCAATCCCGGAAGCACCATATTGGGCTTCAGGATCATCCCCTCCAGGATCACCCGTTGTTCGCAGAGCTGGGCAAAGACCGTGCGGAGGACTTCTTCGGTCACCTGCCGGCACTGCTCCAGCGTATGGTCGCCGGCCATTAGCACTTCGGGTTCGACGACGGGGACCAGCCCGGCTTCCTGGCACAACGCGGCGTAGCGGGCCAAAGCCTGCGCATTGGCCTCGATGCAGCCTCGGCTGGGAATGCCGTCGCCCAGAGCAATCACGGCGCGCCACTTGGCAAAGCGCGCGCCCATCGCGGAATATTGTGCGAGCCGCTCACGCAATCCGTCGAGACCTTCGGTTACCTTCTCTCCGGGGTGGCCTGCCATGTCCTTGGCGCCGGTATCCACCTTGATGCCGGGGATGATCCCCGCGTCGGCGACGGCTTTAACCAAGGGCGTGCCGTTCTGCTTCTGCTGGCGGATCGTCTCGTCGTAGAGGATGACGCCGCTGATGCACTCGCCGAGACCCGGCGTGGTGACGATCAGTTCGCGGTAGGCGCGCCTTGCCTCTTCGGTCTGCGGAATTCCCAATGCGGCAAACCGTCGGTTGCAGGTCGGCGTGCTTTCATCCATTGCCAGCAGACCCTTGTCATCGGTGACCAGCGACCTGGCGGTGCCGATAAGGTCTCGTGTGGTCACGTGGGGATGCCCCACTTCCAGTCCCGGACCTCCGGCATGTCCTGGCCGTGCTTATCGATGTAGTGCTTGTGCTCGATCAGCTTGTCCTGGACCATCTGCTTCAGGTAGGCGCCCTTGGTGCCCAGATGCGGCAGCCGATCGATCACGTCCTGCACCAGATGGAAACGGTCGAGGTCGTTTTGCACTCGCATATCGAAGGCGGTCGTAATCGTGCCTTCTTCCTTGTAGCCGCGGACGTGCAGGTTGCGGTTGGTCCGGCGATAGGTCAGCCGGTGGACCAACCACGGGTATCCGTGGAAGCCGAAAATGATGTGCTTGTCCTTGGTGAAGAGAGAGTCGTAATCGGTCTCGCTCAGCCCGTGCGGGTGCTCGCTCGCCGACTGCAGCTTCATCAGATCGACGACATTGATCACCCGGATCTTCAGGTCGGGCAGATGCTCGCGCAGGATCGAAACCGCGGCCAGGATTTCCAGCGTCGGCGTGTCGCCGCAACAGGCCATCACCACATCCGGCTCAGCCTCCTGATCGTTGCTCGCCCATTGCCAAATGCCGATGCCTTCGGTGCAGTGCACAGTCGCCGCATCCATCGTCAACCATTGCGGCAGCGCATGTTTGCCGGCCACCACCACGTTGACGTAATGCCGGCTGCGCAGGCAGTGATCGAAAACCGACAGCAGGCAATTGGCATCGGGCGGAAGGTAAACCCGTACGATGTCAGCCTTCTTGTTGATGACGTGATCGAGGAAGCCAGGATCCTGGTGGGTGAAGCCGTTGTGGTCCTGCTGCCAGACATGTGATGCGAGCAGGTAGTTCAGCGAAGCGATCTTCCGGCGCCAGGGCAGTTCCGAGGTTACCTTCAGCCATTTGGCGTGCTGGCTGAACATCGAGTCGACGATGCGGATGAAGGCCTCATAGCTGTTGAACAGCCCGTGCCGCCCGGTCAGCAGATAGCCTTCGAGCCAGCCCTCGCATTGGTGCTCGCTGAGCATCGAGTCCAAGACCCGTCCGGCGGGTGCGAGGAATTCATCATTGGCAACTTCGCGGGCGTCCCACTGACGGTTGGTGGCCTCGAAAACCGCGCCCAGCAGGTTCGACAATGTCTCATCCGGACCGAAGATGCGGAAATTGTGCTGGTCCTGGTTCATCACGACCACATCGCGCAGGAACTTGCCCAGCACCAGCGTGTCTTGAGCATCGACGGCGCCGGGCGACTGCACGGTCACGGCGTGAACATGGAAATCCGGCATTTTGAGGTCGCGCAGCAATACGCCGCCGTTGGTGTGCGGATTGGCCCCCATCCGCCGGTCGCCTTCCGGCGCCAGCGCGGCCAATTCGGGCATGAGCCGCCCCGCCTTATCGAACAGTTCTTCGGGCTTGTAGCTCTTCATCCAGCTTTCGAGCTGCTGGACGTGATGGGGATGCGCGGGGTCCACTAGGAGCGGTACCTGGTGCGCGCGAAAAGTGCCCTCGACCTGCAGGCCGTCGACTTCCTTCGGTCCGGTCCAACCCTTGGGTGATCTGAGGACAATCACCGGCCAGCGCGGCCGAATGACGGCGTTGTCGGTCCGCGCGTTCTTTTGGATCAGCCTTATGTCCTCGATGGCCTCCTCCAGCGTGGCGGCCATCAGCTGATGCATCTTTTCCGGCTCGTCACCTTCGACAAAATAGGGCGTCCAGCCGCAGCCGCGCAGGAACTGCTCCAATTCCTCGGGCTCTATGCGGGCAAGGACGGTGGGATTGCTGATCTTGAAGCCATTGAGGTGCAGGATCGGCAGCACGGCGCCGTCGCTGATCGGGTTGAGCAGCTTGTTGGATTGCCATGCGGTCGCCAACGGGCCGGTTTCCGCCTCGCCGTCGCCGATGACGCAGGCGACAATCAGATCGGGGTTGTCGAACGCCGCCCCGAAGGCGTGGCTCAGCGAATATCCCAATTCGCCGCCCTCGTGGATCGAGCCCGGCGTGGTCGGCGCGACATGGCTGGAAATTCCGCCCGGGAACGAGAACTGCATGAACAGCTTTTTGAGCCCGGCTTCGTCCTGGGTAATGTTCGGATAGACCTCGCTCCAGGTACCTTCGAGGTAGACGTTGCCGACGATCGCGGGGCCGCCGTGACCGGGGCCAGCGATGTAGAACATGTCCAGATCGTACTTCTTGATGACCCGGTTCAAATGCACATAGATGAAGTTCTGACCCGGCGTCGTGCCCCAGTGCCCGACCACCAGCGGCTTCACGTGCGACAGCGTCAGCGGTTCCTTCAGCAGCGGGTTGTCGTAGAGGTAAATCTGCCCAACCGACAGATAGTTGGCGGCGCGCCAGTAGGCATCGATCCGGCGCAGCTCGTCGGAACCGAGTGTCGCCCGCTTTTCCGAAGACCGATTGAGAACGTCTTGGTTCCGAGATTCTGGGGTCGTAACGACTGTGTCCATTCTCGTGACTCCGCGTGTGATTTTGCCTTCGGTTACACCGAAACTGTGCGGGTCGCCGGCTGCATGGCGGCGACATCGGCATGACCGCAGGTGCGGCAGTCGACATCGAGCCCGCAGCCCGCGACATCGAGCCCGCAGCCCGATCGAAGCATCACCCGACCGGACTTTAACGATCGCCAAGTCGCCAAGAGGAGCCTCGGAAAATACTTACGCGGGCGAGCGCTTTGGGCGATTTGAAGCAAGCGGCGGTGCTGGTACCCGGCTGAAGCCAACCGCGCGGCGGCTCAGCCGGATGGCGTGTGGGGCCGCGACAGAGGCCACCCATCCGCGACCGAGGGACGCCGTCGGGCAAAAGACGCCTGGTCAGCGGCCAGATGATGTGTCGCGTTCCGATTTGCGTAGTTTCCGAGCCTCCCGGTCCTACTTCCCCAACGGCTACGGTGGTGGCCACGGCGATGGCGGGCTAACCATCATCATCATTTGAAGCGACCTCGCGACCGATAAC
>Ga0302325_10010175_pt1 | contig 20424 bp, 9 predicted proteins | sample Palsa_T0_2_FD_201948 | JGI IMG/M metagenome (GOLD analysis project Ga0302325, IMG submission 201948) | Peat permafrost microbial communities from Stordalen Mire near Abisko, Sweden - Palsa_T0_2 | ecosystem: Environmental > Terrestrial > Soil > Palsa > Peat permafrost | place: Sweden: Abisko...
ACGGCAACTGATCCAGCCCGGCGCCCGCGGCTTTTACCCATGCCTCCTTTCTGACCCAGGCAGCGAAGAATGCGCACCGCTGTTCGGCGACTGGCAGCGACCGAAGAGCTGCCGCCTCCGCCGAGGGGAAATACCGATCAGCAATGTCCTCAAACGGAAACTCCGGCTGGATATACTCCACATCGACTCCTACGGGCGCGAAGGCCTCAAACGATTCAATGAAGCTGTCAGGTTCGAAGCGTGCGGCCTGCCCAGGCCGGTTGGAGTAGTGCGGACCATAGTACGGGGCAAGGGAAATGGCCACCAATCCGATTCTCTGGGTGTGAGAAATGCTGAATTGCGGCGCGATATCAGGAATTGGGGGAACGAAGTCATCTCGCTTCGGGCCCGACATGCTTGTGGCCGCGTCGTTTGCATCACTCCGCGGAACAAACGGTTGATCATTGCGGGGTACATTGAATGAGCCGCTTGACGGAACATGCGGCGGCGAAAAATCCGCGATGAACGGCTTGCCATTTTCATTGGCGGAGAACCGAATCTGCATGGCATCGATTCGCAACAGGCCAGCCAATAGCAACCGGAGGGCGCCGTGCATCACAACGTACTGTGCTTGATCCCCGGGGAACACAAATCGGGATGCTCTGGCCACCTCCTCATCTGAAAGCACAGTTCGTAGCGCCGCCACTACGGGAGCCGGCTGCGGAAAGTTAATCCGCCAAACATCAATCCCGCCCCGGCCCGGTTGCGGCACCGTCGATGTTCCTAGCGACCAGGTCGTCTTCGGGGCGGTGGACATGAGGCACTTTTGCTGCGGAAACGCGCACCGCAAATCAATCGGCGGCGCGCGAGGAGAGGGTATGCCAAATCATACCTAGCATCATTCATTGATGCCGGCCGTTTCCTTGGAGAACGCCCTTTCCAAGCACTCGTTCAAATCCTGTGCCAGAACCTTTACGTTTGGTTGCCTGAGCATGGAAATGTGATTGCCGGGGACGGTGCAAATCTCCAGCCCGCCACGCGCCCATGCTCCCCAGCCCGCCGTCTCGTCGTTCACGCTCCGCAGCGATCTTATCTTCGGCTGAAAAAAGGCCAGTCGACCTTCAAACACCGGCGGAACATAAACTCGGGCAGCTTCCTGACAGCCTCGCTGAACCTGCTTTATTTCCTCCGTCAGAGGCGGGTCGAGCCCAAACCGCCACTTGTGCAACAAGTTCCCAACTATCTTGCGAAGGATGAAGTAAAAAGTCTGCCAGGGGGGCAAGCGCAGCATTTTGCGCAGCAGTTCCTTTCGCGTCATCTCGCGACCTGCAAATGTTTCAAACAAAGCCACCAGCGCCACATCCTCGCCTTGCCGTTGAAGACGTGAAGCCATCTCTAGGGCTACCATGCCACCGAATGACAAACCACCCAGAGCGTATGGCCCATGGGGCTGCACCGAGCGCACTTCCTGTAGATAGCGGTCCGCCATGTCTTCAACTCGGAACAGCACCGGCTGCTTGCCATCCAGCCCCTGCGCCTGCAAGGCATAGAAAGGCTGGTTTTCCCCAAGACACTTTGCCAATTCACGGTAATTCAGGACATTCCCGCCAATCCCATGCACACAAAACAGTGGCGGCTTGCTGCCTCGCGGCTGGATTGGAATCAGCGGTGACCAGCCTGAGGCAAACTCGCCGTTCTGTAGAAAACCGGCCAGCCCCTCAATTGTGGGAGCTTGCAACAATGCCGTGATCGGCAAGCGCTTGCCGAATTCCCTCTCAATCCGGTGCATTAGGCGGACCGCAAGCATGGAATAGCCGCCCAGGTCGAAAAAGCTTTGACGGATGCCAATGGGCTTGGCGGAAAAAACGTCTTCCCAAATTCGCACCAGCTTGATTTCAGTCTCATTACCCGGAGCGACGTGACCTTCCTGCCCCACCACTTCTGTCCACTCCACGGGCGGCAAGCCCTGCCGGTCCAGTTTTCCGTTAGCGGTCAACGGCATGTTTTCAAGACACACAAACCCAGCGGGCAGCATGTATTCCGGCAGGCGCTCTTTCAGGAAATTTCGCAAATCCAGGGATGAAGGATGGTCCGGCGACTCCGGAACGTAGTAAGCCACTAGACGCTTGTCGCCCGAGGCCACTTCGCGAGCCACCACGGCTGCATTGCGGAGCCCGGGATGCTGCGTCAGGACGGCCTCCACTTCACCCGGTTCAACGCGGAAGCCCTGGATCTTCACCTGTTCGTCACTGCGCCCGCGGAACTCCAAGTTTCCGTCCGTCATCCAGCGCGCCAGATCCCCGGTGCGATACATGCGCGCACCAGGCTCCTGCCGGAAGGGGTCCAGAACAAAACGCTCTTCTGTGAGTTGCGCCTTGTTCTTGTAACCGTGCGCCACGCCATGTCCGCCAATGTAAAGCTCCCCAAAAGAGCCGGGCGGAACGGCTTGGAGGTTTGCGTCCAGCACATAAAGGCGGCAGTTGGGCAGCGGCCGCCCGATGGGCACTTCAGCAGGCAGTTCCGATCCGGCAGAATGTTCGTAATATGAAGCGACGATGCTGGCTTCCGTCGGACCGTAGGTATTGACCCAGCGAATTTTGTCGCCCGCATATCGCCGCCAAGTCGCGTAGGCCCGCGACAAAGCCCTTTCTCCTCCCACAATTACCAGGCGAAGCGAATCGGGCAGCCTCAAATGCGTTTCTTCCAGCTCGCTCACGAGCTCGTGCCACAAGGCCGTCGGCAAATTCCAAACCGTCACCCCTTGCTGTTCCGACCATTCCGACAGGCTCTTCAAATCTAGGGACAGTTCCTCCGTGCGTAGCACCAGCGCGGCGCCCGCCGCCAGTGTCGGGAATATTTCCTCGACGGAAATATCGAAGCTGATGGAGGAAAGCTGTGGCACACGATCGCGCGACGTCAGGCCATAGATGTCGATGGCCGCCAGATGATGATTCACGTAGCCGCGATGCGTCAGCAATACTCCCTTTGGCTGGCCGGTTGACCCGGAGGTATAAACGATGTACACCAGGTTTTCGGGACCTACCCCGGTAGCGGGATTTGCCTTCTTCTCGCCGCTCAGACTTTTGTGTAATTCCTGGCCCAAGCAGATCACTTCGGTGCCCGCACCTTCAAGGGCGGCCACATTCTCCGGCCGTGTAAGCAACAGACGAGCGCCCGAATCCCGCAGCATGTGCAGAAGCCGCGTATCGGGATATTTGGGATCTAACGGAACGCACGCTCCGCCCGCTTTCATGATGGCTAGCAGCGCAATAATGAGATCGGAGGAACTCTCTACGCAGACAGCCACGGGTATCTCCGGCCCTACACCCCGCTTCGATAGAAAATGCGCCAGCCGATTAGCTCGCTCGTTCAGTTCGCGATAGGAAAACTGCACGTGGCCGTAATACAGCGCCACCGCATCCGGAGCTCGTTCCACTTGCGCTTCAAAGAGGTTATGGACGCAAAGCCCGGGCGGATAGGCCACAAATGTGTCATTCCAGCGCGCAAAGTCGTCGCGTTGCAGGCTGGAGAGCAAGAGCATATGATCCGCCGCCGCGCCACTGCTGAGCGCTGACAGAACGGATCGTGCGGTGCCCTGATCCCGATTAATTTCGGTCCCCCCTGAAAGCAAGAAATCCGTGGGGCGATTATCCTCGGGCTGCGCCGCGCTTCTCCTCGTCAAAGCCTCAGCGGTGTCTACTGCGGAGGGTGCTGGGTCCTGACCCCCTTCCATCTGTGCACGCTCCAAACATTCTTGAACTTCCAGAGCCAGCAGCCGGACATGCGGCTCGGTCATCATGCTCATGTGCGTGCCGGGGACGGCGTGGATTTCTACTCCTCCCCGCGCCCATTCTCCCCACCCCGCTTGGGGATCTTCCTCTACTCCCCGCAATGCCCTATCGCTTGCGCGAAATAGAGTTACTCGTCCCGGATATGGTTGCGGCACATATCGAAAGGCCGCCTGGCGGCATGCCGCCTTCACATCTTTCAGCGATTGCGGCACGCCCATCCGCAGAGGCGCCCTGACGGATGTTCGGATATAACCCCACGTCTTCCTCCGTACGTAGTTGAAAATTCGGCCTAACGGAAATGACAGAAGCTTCCGTAGAAGCTGCGCCCTCGATTCCACCTTTCCCGGATAGGTATCAAACAGGGCCAGAAGCCCCACTTCCTGCCCGGACGCGACTATCTGTTGCGCCATTTCGAAGGCCACAATTCCTCCAAAAGAAAGGCCGCCCAGGTAATAAGGCCCCTGCGGCTGCAAGCTCCTCATTTCCATAATGTAAAGCGCCGCCATCTCTTGGATGGTTTGGAGGGGCGGCCGGTTTCCATCGAGGCCGCGAGCCTCAAAACCATATATTGGCTGGTCCTCCTTAATGCAGCGGGTCAACTCGCGAATGCGCAGTAGCGTGCCGCCCACGCCATGGATGCAGAAAAAAGGCAAGCGCGCACCTCGAGGCTCAATCGGGACCAGGCATTCCCACGAAGAGGTCGGCCCTTCCTGCTGGAGCAATGCCGCCATGCGCTCGACACTGGGTGCCTGGAAGAGCGCGGACAGGGGCAGGCGTCTGCCGAACTCCTGCGCGATGCGGTGCACCAAGCGGACGGCCAGCAGAGAGTGTCCGCCTAGCTCAAAGAAATCGTCATTCACGCCTATGCGGCTGCGTCCCAACACGCTCTCCCATACATGCAGCAACCGCGATTCGGTTTCGTCGCTGGGCCTTTTGAAATCGCAAAATGCGGCGGCATCATATTCCGCTGGCGGTCGGAGTTGACGGCGGTCCACCTTTCCATTGGCCGTCAGCGGTATGTGGTCGAGCTTTACGAAAGCCGAAGGCACCATGTACGCAGGCAACGTCCGCCGCAACGCAAAACGCAGATCGTCCGCCGAACCGGACGCCACGCCAGCGGGAACCCAATAGGCCACAAGCATTCGCTCACTTGTGGACTCCTCGCTGACAATCACCACCGCGTCTTTTACATCGGAAAGGTGCATTAGAGCAGCTTCCACTTCGCCCGGCTCGATGCGGTGACCGCGAATCTTCACTTGGCTATCGGTGCGGCCGCAAAATTCGATATTTCCGTCCACCAGGAAGCGCGCGCGATCTCCGCTGCGGTAAAGCCGCGCAGCAGGGTCCGCGTCGAACGGATTGGCGACGAACCTCTCGGCGGTCAGGTCAGGACGATTGAAATAACCGCGCGCCACGCCGTCTCCGCCGATATACAACTCGCCCACAACCCCCGGCGGCACCGGATTACCGTGCGAGTCGAGGATATAAGCCCGCGTGTTAGCTATAGGCCGCCCGATCGGAATGGACACGGCGCTTGGGTCCAGAGTCCGGGGAATGCAATAGCAGCAAGTGAACGTGGTCCCTTCGGTAGGACCGTAGCCGTTGCTGATTCGCGCTTCCGGCAGGAACTCCAACGCGCGGCGCACGTGCGGTGGGGACAGCGCTTCCCCACCGATGAGGAGTTGATTTACGTTTCGCAGAACCTTCGGATTGTAATCAATCACTGCGTCGAAGAGCGAGGAAGTGAGCCACAACGTGCTGACGCGGTTCTTTTGCAGCACTTCTCCCAGCTCTTCAATGGACGGCACGGCTCCGGGATAAAGGACGCATCGTCCGCCGTGTAGCAGCGGCCCCCAAATCTCGAGTGTAGAAGCATCGAATGAAAGAGGGGCCAATTGCAGAAATATCTCGTCGGGCCCGAACCTCGCATAATCCACGCCGAAAAGTAGTCGGACGATGTTGCGATGGCTGACCGCGACACCCTTGGGCACGCCTGTAGACCCCGAAGTGTGCATAACGTACGCCAAATCCGTGGGTCTCACGGGAATGCGCGCCGCTTCCCCGCCGCTCTGAAATGACCCGGCGGCTTCTTCGTCCATTCGCAGGAACTGTGATGAACGCGGCAACCGCGAGATGAAAGTGTGCTCGGTGACCACTACTCCCGCGGACGTATCCTTCAGCAAAAAAGCTAATCGCTCTTCCGGCAGTTCGGGATCGAGAGGCAGATAAGCAGCACCCGCTTTCAGAATACCCAGCAGCGCCGCGATCAGTTCCGGCGAGCGGCTCGCACAGACACCTACAATTTCGCCCGGCCGTACGCCCATGGCGCGAAGCTTCATGGAAAAACGATTGGCGCGCTCCTTGTAAGTCCATTCCTTGTCCTTAAAAACAATCGCGGCGCTCGCCGGACTGCACGCCGCCTGCGCCTCGAACAATTCATACACGCATTTCCCGGATGGATATTCCCGCCGCGTGTCGTTCCATTCCACGACTATCCTGTGGCGTTCCGCCTCCGAGAGAAGCGGCAGATCGGAGATGCGCGCGCCCGGCTCTGCCACAATCCCCGCCAGTAGTGTTTCCAGGTGAGCGGCCATGCTCGCGATACTCAAGGGGTTAAAAAGATCCGTGTTGTACATGAATCGGCCCGTGATTCCGGATGCCTGCACGTCCAGTTCCAAATAAATGTCGAACTTGGAAGCTCCCGTTTCCAAATCTAGTTGCGTGATTTGCCAGCCGTTGCCCGTTTCTGCCAGCGCCGGTACCACCGTGAAAAGAACCTGGAATAAGGGATTACGGCCAGGATCATGCGGCAAGTTCAGTTCCCGCACCAGAATCTCGATGGGTACGTCTGCATTCGAAAGAGCTTCCAGCGAGGTCACGCGGTTATGCTGCAACAGTTCATGGAACGTGGGATCGCCGTCCAGAGAAGCGCGCAGAACCAGTGGGTTCTGGAAACAGCCCAGCACCTCCTCAAATTCAGAGCGTCCGCGTCCCGAGCCGACTGTGCCCACGGCGAAATCATCCTGGCCTGTATAGCGCTGGAGCAGAATTTCAAACGCCGTCAGCAGCGTCATGAAGGGAGTGGCGCCCTCGCGGCGACTGAGTGCCACGATCTCCTCGGAGAGCGCCTGCGAGAAATGGACTCGATGCAGCGCGCCTCGCATACTCTGCACAGGGGGGCGCGGGCGATCGGTCGGCAAAGCCAGCGGCTCCGGCTCGTCGGTCCACTCGCGCCTCCAGAATTCCAACTCCTTGGCAATTCCCCCTTTGGCAATCCATTCCCGCTGCCACAGAGTGAAATCAGAGTATTGCAGGGCAGGTTCAGGCAGCGGCGAGGGCTTCCCGGCCAGAAATGCGGAATACAATTGACGTAGCTCGCTCCAGAAAATTTGATAACCGGATACTCCGTCAAAAATGATGTGGTGGAACGTCAGATAGAGGCGATACTCTTCCGGCCCCAGGCGGCATAAAAGAGCGCGAAAGAGCGGCCCATTGCTCAGATCAAAAAGCCGGCGCGCCTCCTCGGTGGCCGCCCGGCGTGCAGCGTCTTCGCACTGGCCTTCAAGGAGCTGCGAAAAATCCCGGAGCAGCAGACTCACGCGCATTTCCGGGTGAATTACCTGCATCGGCTCGCCGTCAATCACCCGAATATTGATCCGCCAAGCCTCATGTCGGCGAAGAATTTCATTGAATGCGCGCTCCAGCACGGCGGCGTCCAACGGACCGTGCCGGTAAATCGTCATAGTTTCGTGATAAACGGGAAGGTCAGGCGCTATCTGCGAATGTAGCCACACCTGCTGTTGCGGATAGGAAAGCGGCAGCAGTTCCGTCGCGTGCCGCCGGATCGGAGAAAGCCGCGCCTCACCCGCGGGAAGTTTCCGCAGGTACTCTTCCAGGCGGTCGCGCTGCTCGGCCGTCAGCGGAACGGCGACCGAATTGGATCCCGGCGATGTCATGAGTCTTTCGGTGACCGCATCGAGGGCGTATTCGCGTTGCGTTGGCCTAAAACTGTCTGGGCCGTCTGCTTTTGAACCGGGTCAAATCGCGCCGGCAGAGCCGTAAGCCCGCGCAGCCCCAGATTAGTGCGCCAGGCGAGAGGTCCCGGTTCAAGCCGGAGGTTCGGCAGCCGCCGGCAGATGGCATCGAATGCCGCTTGCCCTTCGATGCGCGCCAGGGGAGCGCCGAAACAGAAATGCGCAGCCCATCCAAACGCCAGGTGACGGTTATCGGGACGCGTGATATCGAATCGGTCCGGTTCCGGAAAACGCTCCGGGTCGCGATTTCCCGCAGCCATCACCGCAATCACCGCCTGGCGCTTCCGAATTTTCCGTCCGTGCATCTCCACGTCATCGGGAGCAAGCCGCGCCGTGTGCTGGCTGGGCGGTTCGAACCGCAGCATTTCCTCCACCGCCGACGGAATCAATGACAGGTCTCCGCGCAAGCGGGCAAACTCCTGGGGATGCCGCAACAAAGTGAGCACGCCGTTGCCGATCAGGTTCGTCGTGGTTTCCTGCCCTCCGACCATGGTGACAATCGTATTGGCCACGATTTCCTCATCCGTCAGCCTGTCGCCGTCCACTTCCGCTGTCATCAGGGAATAAATCAAGCCTTCGCGCGGGTTTTTGCGAAATTCCGCGATACGGTCGCGAAAATAGGCGGTCATATCCTGAACAGTCTTCAACACGCGCGGCACGTGATCCGGGTTGTGTTGGAAATTGCCGAGCATCTCCGCAAAATCGGCGGACCAACCCTTGAGCAACTGGCAATCTTCCAGCGAAACTCCCAACATTTCTGCCGTGACAATCGCCGGAAGCGGCTCGGCCAGGTCGCGAATCACATCCATCTGCCCGCGCGATTCAACATCGGTGATGAGCCGCTCCGTGATCTCACGGATATGCTCGCGCAGGATTTCCACCCGCCGGGGCGTGAACGCATACGATGCCAGCCCGCGCAGCCTTGTGTGCGTGGGCGGGTCCAGGAACAGCATTTGCTTCACCATCACCTGCGCAATCGGCCCCAGACGTTCCAGGCCCATCCGGGCGAGCTGTTCAGGCGAGGGAGTACGGTCAGCGGAAAAATTGTAGAGCACGCTTATGACGTCGGCGTAGCGCGTCACCACCCAGGCATGCAGAAACGGATCCCAGTGCACCGGATCTTCGGTGCGCAGTCGCGCAAAAAGCGGGTAGGGATTGGCCAGAACCTCCGGGTCCAGCAGGCGAAACAGACTCAGAGACGTATCCGCGCTCGCCGACGAAGGAGGCGCTCCGGAATTCACGATGGACATAGGCGGCTCAACCCCAATTGTAATACTAATTCTACTTGGAGCCGCCCGCCTCTCCGCTTTCCAGTTTCGCCACAATCAGCCGCTCGATTTCGGCCGAAAGGTCCGCCACTGTTGGGGCATCGAAAAGGCTGCGCAACGGCAACTCGACCCCGAAGCTGTCGCGTATGCGGGCAATCACCTGCGTCCCCAGCAGGGAGTGCCCCCCAAGCAGGAAAAAATTCTCATGTATGCTGACGCGTTCCAGGCTCATCAGCGACGACAAAATAGCCGCCAGCCGCTCTTCAACAGCAGTGCGCGGGGCCATGTATTCATCTTCCGGAATGCGCGTGCGAACCGGCTGCGCAGCCAGCAGTGCTTGCCGGTCAATTTTTCCGTGCGCTGTCAATGGCAGCGCGGCAATGGAAACAAACGCAGTCGGAATCATGTACTCCGGCAAAATGACGCGCAGGTGCTCGACAAGTTCCCGTTCCTGCGGAGCCGCACCCGGCGCGGGGACAAAATACGCCACCAGACGCTTCTCTGCGGCGGTATTTTCGCTTTCCGCCTTCGAGGCGTCTCTGGTTTCGTCAGCGAATACGGCACTGGCATCCACGCCGGGATGACGGTTCAACGCCCGCACAACTTCGTCCGGCTCGATCCGATATCCGCGAATCTTGATTTGACTGTCTGCGCGGCCCACAAAAGCAATCTGGCCGTCGGGGAGAAAACGCGCAATGTCTCCAGTGCGATAGACACGACGGCCACCGCCATTGCCACTCTGATCGCCGCCAAGCGAACGAGTCAAGAATCGCTCGGCTGTCAGTTCCGGACGATTCCGATATCCGCGCGCCAGCCCCGCACCGGAGATGAAGAGCTCTCCCACTTGTCCAATCGGGACAGGCTGCAAATTCTGATCCAGAATCCATGCTTCGGTATTGGCGATGGGGCGGCCGATTGACGGCGCACCTTCCTCGGCCCCATGCGGGGAAACTGGGCCCGATATGGCCACCACGGTGCATTCCGTCGGCCCGTAATCATTGACGAACTCGAAAGGAAGCCCAGCTGGTGGCCCTTGATGCAGCACGTCCGCGCCGGTCAGCAGAAAGCGCAGAGCCGCATCGCGTTTCCATGGCAGCCGCACTAGCGGCTCCGCCAACGCAGTCGGTGCAAAGCTGATGGTGATGGCCTGCTCCTGAAGCCAGTCCCGCAAAGCCTCCGGAGAAAGCCTTGCGGAATCGCCTGGCAGATGTAAGCTCGCGCCCACCGCGAGATACGGCCACGTTTCCCAAACCGATGCGTCAAAACCAGGGCTGCTCAACAGTGTGGCGCGATCCGCAGGCGTGACGCCGAATGTCTCGCAATGCCAGAAAACCAGATTGAGCAGGCTGGCATGCGTAATTTCGACGCCCTTTGGCTGTCCGGTCGAGCCGGACGTGTAAATGACGTAAGCCAAGGTCGCCGCAGTCACTCCGCTGGACGGAAGCTCGGCGGAAAATCCCGCGAACGCACCTGCGCCCAAACCAATCATCACCGACTCGACACCAACATCTTGCAGGTTGCCGGGCAGGACGCCAGCCGCTTCGGGCTGCACCAACACCATGTCAACACCGGCGTCCCGGAGCAGAAAAGCGATCCGCTCCTGCGGATACAACGGATCCAGCGGAACATAAGCGCCGCCCGCTTTCAGAATGCCCAGCGCTCCCACAATCATCTCCGGCGAACGCCCGGCAAGCAAGCCGACGCAAACCTCCGGCCCCACTCCGCGCTGCCGCAAAAAATGAGCCAAGCGGTTCGACAGCCGTTCGAGTTCGTCATAGCGGAGCTTTCGTTCAGGGGAAGCGATCCCCAGTGCGCCTGGAGAAACTCGCGCCTGCTCAGAGACAAGTTCGTGAATGCAGCGATCCCGCGGAAATGTGCGTTGCGTGGAATTCCAACGTTCCAAAAGTTCGTGATCTTGAGGAGACGTGCAGGGGGATGTCGTTTCCGTCGCCGGAAACGGTGTCACGGCGGTCTTGGGTAATGTGCTCACGGGCAATGAATCCCGTAACATCTGTCGCAATCAGCGCGCCACGAACCCGCTGCGCCACAGGCGCAGCAACAATTCACCGTCAGCCCCGCGCATAGGCGCTGAGGGCTTCCTGGACCGGCGTCTCCAAATGCTTGCGCATCTCCCTATACAAATGCGGGCCGCCGGCAATCAACCCCGAATACAGCGTCGCCTTGCGGTTGAATTCCACCGGCTGATCTTCCAACGTTCGCACGACTCCCCCCGCGCCCTCGATCAGCGCCACGCCGGCTGCGACGTCCCATTCATTCTTCGGCGAAAGCGTCCATGTGGCATCGGCCAATCCCGCAGCGACCCTTGCCAATTTATACGCCACCGAGCCCATGGGCACAACCGTAAAGCCATCGCCTTCGAAACGTTTCCATTCGCCACGCTGCGTTTCCGTCCGGCTGGCGAGGACGCTGGCACCCGCCAGATGTGGCCTGTCGGAGGCCTTCACAGGCTTGCCGTTGCGCGTCACTCCCGTCAGGCGCGATCCCAGAAACATTTCTCCCGTCGCGGGATTGCAGATGCCGCCCGCCACCGCGCGTCCATCCTCAATATAGCCGACCGAGAGGCACCATTCCGGTACGCCTTCCACAAACTCTCGCGTCCCGTCCAGCGGATCAACCACCCACACACGTCTGCGCGAAAGTCGAGACAGATCGTCCACTGTCTCCTCGGAAAGCCAGCCCTCGCCGTCGCGCAGCAGGCTTTCGCGCAAAATACGGTCGGCGGCATGGTCCGCTTCGGTCACCGGCCCGCGTCCGCGCGATTTCTGCGCCGCGGAAACCGCTCCAGGGACAAACGGGCGAATGCCTTCGACAGCGGCTTCCAGCGCCGCCCGGATGAGTCCGATCATTTCGTGTGCCGCCTCGGTCGTCATGATTCCCCAGCTTCCTTGCTTCCTTGCTTCCTTGCTTCCTGGCCTCTCGTGCAATCCAGCCGGACTTGACCCATCTTACCGGACTGGCGCGCCGGAATTCACTCCGATGTACCCTTGCTTTTCCAGATGCAGGAATACCTGCTGGGCGGCCTCTTCCGGCGTCACTTCGCTGGTATCGATCACCACGTCCGCATCAGTGGGAATTTCGTATGGATCGGAGATGCCCGTGAACTGCTTCACGATTCCCGCGCGGGCCTTGGCGTAAAGCCCCTTGCGGTCGCGGCCTTCGCAAGTCTCGAGCGGCGTATCGAGATATACCAGAACAAATCCTCCCAGCGGCTGAATCATTTCGCGCACTTCCTTGCGGATATTGTCGAACGGGGCGATGGGAGCGCATATCGCGATCCCGCCGTTCTGCGTGATTTCCGAGGCCACGTATCCGATGCGCTTGATGTTCAGATCTCGATGCTCTCGGGAGAAACCCAGCTCCGACGACAGGTTCTTTCGCACCAGGTCGCCATCCAGAAGCGTAACCGGCCGGCCGCCCATTTCCAGGAATTTGGTACGCAGCACGTTGGCGATGGTGGACTTGCCCGATCCGGAGAGCCCGGTGAAAAATACGCTGAACCCCTGCTTATCCCGCGGCGGATAACTGCGGCGCAGTTCTTCGGCCACGTCGGGGAACGTAAACCATGAGGGCACTTCGCGTCCCTCGGTGAGCCGCTGGCGAAGCTCGGTGCCGGAAATATTCAAAACTCGCTGCCCGGGTTTCACTTCATTGTCCGGGACATAGCGCTGTTCGTCCTCCAGGTACACCATCATGTTGAAATTCACCATGGTGATGCCGATTTCGTCCTGATGTTTGCGAAACAGTTCCTGGGCTTCATACGGCCCATAGAACGGCTTGCCGTTCTCATCATTTCCCGGGCCGGCATGATCGCGCCCCACAATGAAGTGGGTACAACCGTGATTCTTACGAATCAGAGCGTGCCAGATCGCTTCGCGCGGCCCGCCCATGCGCATCGCCAGGGGCAACAGCGACAGTTTGGCCGTGTCCTGGGGATACTTGGTGATCAACGTCTGATAGCAGCGCACGCGGACGTAATACTCCACGTCTCCCGGCTTGGTCATGCCCACCGAAGGATGAAGCAGCAGGTTCGCTTCCACCTGCTTCGCGGCGCGCAACGTCAACTCCTGGTGAGCGCGATGCATCGGATTGCGCGTCTGAAAAGCAACAACGCGCCTCCATCCCAGGCGCGCGAACTCGGCGCGCAGTTCCGCGGGTGTCTGCCGAATCGCGCGAAAATCATAATGCGCGGGAGGCTGCACTCCTTCGAGGAGGCCGCCCACATAGATTGGATTCGTTTTGCTTAGGATGTAGCCGGCTCCCGGATGGCGCAGACTGTGGGTGCCATACACCATCTTCACTTCGGCATTGCGGTCTGGCTGCCACACTTCTTCCACGTGCAGCACCGCCAGCATCACGCCCTCGGGGTCGCGCAGCGCCACGGACTTGCCCGGGCCGATCTTCTTCGCGAATTCCTCGGTGACATCCAGCACAATCGGAATTGGCCAGATGACCCCGTTCGCCAGCTTCATCTTTGAGATGACGCTTTCGTAATCCGCGCGCGTCATAAAGCCCGTAAGCGGAGAAAACCCTCCGGACATCAGCAGCTCGACGTCGCAGAGTTGCCGCTCCGTCAGGTCCCACGATGGCCAATCGCGCGACGCGGCCTTGATCTCTGCCGCCCGCTCGGAATTTACGTATGAATTGACAAGCTTCCCGCCGTGCGGCGGGATCAGATGATCTTGCATTCCTGCGCCTCGCTTTCCCCGGATTACGAAGCGCCCGGTTTCATCCGGATCACATTCGTATCATTGAATATCTATCTCATGCTGAGCCAATGGCGTTGTGCCGGACGCCCGGTCCTACTTCAGAAGTAAATCTGCAGCCCCCGGCCGGCAGCGTTCGAACTCAGATTCCGGAGGCGGACCGCCTCCGCAACCTAGCGCTGACGCACTCGTGATACTGCATTCCCTCAGCCCGGAAAACCTGAAGCGGCCAAAGAGGCGAACTACGACTATAGCCGGTCGTATAGTTTCTGCGGGATCGGATAAATTCGTTGGTTCAATACCGCGCCCAGCACGCGCGAACCAGCCGCTCGAATGCTCTCTGCCGCCTTGCGCGCCGATTCGCGGTGAGTTACTTCGGCTTGTAACACCAGCAGAATTCCGTCTGAATAATGGCTGAGCGTGATTACGTCCGCGTACAAATTCACAGGCGGAGCATCCACCAAAACATAATCGAATTCCCGCCGCAATTCCCCCATTCGCGTGCGCAATGCCTCGGAATTCAGAAGTGTATATGACTCGCCTCCCCAGGATCCCGCCGTAAGGACATGAATGCGCGTATTGCCCACCTGCTGGATGCAATTGCGAATCGAGCCCGGCTGCGTCAGCGCTTCCACCAGCCCGCGGCGATTCTCCAGACCAAAAATCGTGTGCAGAGACGGCCGACGCAGGTTGCCGTCAACCAAGCAGATGCTGCCGCTGGCCTGCGTTTGCAGCGCGTCGGCCGCGCAGGCACAAATGGTGCTGGTGCCGCCGCCCTGATTCACTCCGGTGAAGAGTACCACCCGAGGGGCCTCGCTGCCGGGGAGGATAAAAAGGCGCTGAGCCAGCTTGACGGATTCCTCCAGCGTGCGCGCTTCCAACCTTAGGCGGTGCGGCGCGCCATTCGTTGCCGGAATGCCTTGCGCCGGCTTCTGGAGCGGCTGCGGCGGCTGAAATACTTCCTGGTCTTTTTCGGCCTGCTGTAAGAGTTCAAAGTTCTTGCTCAACGGTGCTACCTCCGGGGACCGGCCCCTGCATTCGGATTCGACTTCCCTGCTTGTTCCTGTGCACCCGCCGCCTCATTTGCGGGAGCAGGTATCACCAGTCGCTGGCCCACTTCGATATGATTAGGATTAGCCAGCTTGTTCAACTGCGCAACCTGCTGAAAATTCCGGCCGGAACTCAAGCCCCACAACGTGTCATTCGGCTTAACGACAATCGTCCTCAAGCTCCCAACGGTCCGTGGATTGTCAACCGGCGAAGGAGACGTCTGCAATGATGCCGGAGTCGCCGCCTCTCTTGGCGACGATTCGGCTGCGGTTGCCACGGGCTGGTTCACCCTAGAAGTCGGCATCGGGCTCCGCGTGGGAGTCAATTTGCCCGTAGGGGCCTTGTTAGGCAGAGTACCGGAAGGTGTTGAGCGAACAAGTCCTTCGTCCGAGGAGTTGCCGCCCGCAGGCGTTGCAGGTGCCCCGGAAGAAGCTGCACTTCCCCGCTCGGGAGCAATGGCCGGAGCGGTAGCTACTCCACTCGACGCGGCCTGCTGTGACGTGGCATGGCGCATGTTTTGCCAGCCATAGCCTCCCAAAAATGCCAGAATCGCCGCCGAACCGGCAATCCCTAATGTGCGCCAGCGATGGCTCGACGGCGCGGCCAAGGCGGCAGGCCGGACAAGCTGCGTTGACGGGGCCGCCACTTTGGTCGTCGATACGGCAACTGAGGCCGCCATTGTCACGCGCGCGGGTATGATCTCCGCTGGCGGCTCGGCCACCGGATCTCGCGTGCAGCGAATCACGTCCAATTCAGCCGCCACTTCCCGGATGATATCCGCATCCACCTGTTCCTTCTTGACGGCATAGCCCCAGGAAAGCGCGTTGAAACAGAGGTTGTTGATGTTCCGCGGTATACCTTGACTGTATTCGGCGATAAGGCCGGCGGCTGCGGGAGTAAAAAGCGCGGCGCCCGAATGGCCGGCCACGCTTAGCCGGTGTTCAATATAGGCGGCTGTTTCCGCCGCAGAAAATGGCGTCAGCCGGCTCAAGATGGAAATCCGCTGGCTCAATTGAGTCAGGGCCGGCGAAGCCAGTTTTTCGGCCAATTGCGGCTGCCCTGCCAGGACAATCTGCATCAGCTTGTTGCGCGTGGTTTCAAAATCGGAAAGCAGCCTTATGGTTTCCAGGACGCTCAGATCCAGATTTTGGGCCTCGTCCACGATCACCACAAACTGCTTGCCCGTCTTGGCGTTCTCCGCCAGCGCATCATTCAGCAGCGCGTGGATTTTCACCAAGTCCGTGCTGTCGGTTTGAATGCCCATATCCGCCAGCAAGTACTTCAAAAATTCCTTGGAGTCGCACTGTGTCTGAAACAGGAAAACCGTGCGCGCCGAGCCCTCTAGATTTTGCATCAACCGGAACAGGATGCTCGTCTTCCCCATGCCCGGCTTGGCGACCAGGGCCATGAATCCCCGGCCGCTCTTGATGCCGTAGAACAGGGAAGCCAGCGCCTCGCGGTGCGTTTCGCTCATGTACAGAAAACGCGGGTCCGGCGTCACTCCAAAGGGCTGCTCGCGCAGCCTATAGAAGTCTAAGAACATGCTGGCTTGCCTGCAATTCTCCTAATTGGCGTTCTTCGGAATAGAGGCGTACACCGGAATCATCAAATCCTCGGTTACGTTCTCCGGAATCCGTAATGACGGGTCGTAATAGTCCGCGACGTAGGCGAAGATCACGGCCAGAAGAGCCGCGCACGCCGCGCCGATCAAAGTAAACAGAAATGGGGAAAAGAACGGAAGCCTGGGCACCACAGGATATTGCGCGATGCCCACGCTCATGATGCGCAGTCTGTCCAGCGCATCATCAATACGAGCCTCTTCCATTTTCTTCACGTAAAGATTTACGTTCTCCGCATCAGACTTTTGCAGCCTTTGCAGATCATCTTCCTGCAGCGCCGTCAGACCCAGCTTCACCGCTTGATCGCGGTACTGACCCACGACCGTGGCGTCGGCTATCACTTGGCCCTGGTAGCCCGCTAAGTCCGCCTTGGATTTCGCCAAATCGGCCTGCAGGGAAAGAACGGTGGGATCGTTGTCGGTTGTTTTGGCCTTGGTGGGAGATGTCTCCGCCACGTGCAACTCATCTTGGGCTTGCGCGATCTGCGTATCCAACTGTTTCACCAGTGGATAATCATCATTGTATTTCGTCAATAGGGCGGTCCGCTGTATCTCCAAATTGAGCAGTTGCGTGCGAGCATTGCTCACTGCGGACCATGAATCAGAAACGCTCTCCTGCGTGAGGATGCGCCCTGGCATGCTGTCCAGTTGGCGCTGATCATCAGCGATACGTTCCTGTATTTGGGCTACATTTACCTGCGCGGTGTGATATGTCGCGTCGAAATCGGCGAGCTTCTGAACTGCAATGTCGCGCGCCACGGCGGGAGATGCTTCATCCGTTTCTTGTGTGAATTTCGCCAGTTGCGCTTCCGCGTTCATTAGTTCTTTTCGCGTGCGGTCCGTCTCTTGCGAGAAGAAGTCAAACGTTCCCTCGGGGCGATGAGTGGCCAGGTGCTCGGCCAGATATACCTTGGCCATGCTGGCCACCACGTGCTGGCCTAGCACGGGCTTGGTGGTGCCGTAGGTGATTTTAATCAGGTGCGATTTCTTGACGTACTCGGTTTTTATGTGCAGCGACAGGCCGCTGGCGATGCGAGCGACGTGCGTGTTGTACTCCATTGAGGTCCAGGGCAAATATTCGCCCAGCGTTTTTTCCTTATCAAGGCCTGAATCAATCACCACCTTCGCCAAAAAGTCCTTGCTCTTGAGCAACTCCACTTCCGTGTTCATTTCGCCCTCAACGGAAGCGTCACTAAGCTGGGTGGTCTGCAGCAGTGTCTGCGTCTGGCCGGAACTGACGTAAGGATCGGCGCGATAGTTATTCACAATGATCTTCATTTCCACATCGTACGTACGGGCGAAGTAAAAAACCGCGACAAGGAGTACGCCCACCATCATCCAGGCGAACGACTTCCAGATCAGGCGCTTGCGCCGGTACAAAACCGCAACAAGGTCGCGTGCCGTCGTCGAGTGCTTAAGCTGCACGTCCAGCGGCACGGGGTGCGCGTTGCCGTTGCCATTTCCATTACCACTTTGCAAAATATGCTCGTCCATAATGGGTTCTCCTTCCTCTATCCCAGGGTCGTTCAGAGGCCTACCGCCCCTCCGGAAATTCCTAAGCTCGCGCCATAAAACGGCAGGAACGGCTGAATTTTCTTAATCATCTTGCTGTTGAAGCTCGTCGGTATCCAAATGATATCGCCGGGCTGCAAGTGAACATCTTCCGTAAGGCTCTTTTGGGCGCTCAGCATGTGCTTGGCGTCCACTTGATGAACCTCGATACCGTTTTCAGTATGATGGAACAAGATGATCGCGGAATGCTTGGCATCGTGTGTCAGACCTCCGCCGATGGAGAGCGCCTGAACCACGGTAATATCGTCGCGCAATTCGTACTTACCGGGCTTTTGCACCTCACCAAGAACCGTGAAGAATGGCCTTTGAAAGTCCGTCATATTGACCGAAACGATTGGATCATGCAGGATCTTCGAATAGGCGATGCGGATCGAATCCGTCAACTCGGGAAGGGTCTTTCCCAGCACATACATTTCGCCAACGTCCTGCAGGTAAATGTAGCCGTCCGGCTGCACGGTTATGGCCTGATTGTATTCCGGCACCAGAGGAAATTGGAGCGCGAAGGCGTCACTCCGCTCGATGACATAACGATAGCGCTGTTGCAGCGCCGGGCGATTGGCATCCTGGCCTGTTGGCACCGCCATGGATGACGGCGCGCCAGTGGGTGCCGGCGCTTGATCCTGTCCATACACGGTCACGGCCAGCACCAACGCCAACCCAACACTTACGTACAATTTCCGAATCATGATTTGCTTAGCCCTCCCGCGATCATCCAAAACTTGACTAAGAACTTGAAAGCATCGCCCGGCCCGAATGCTCCTTAAATATTTTTTTCGCCGTTCCACGAATCAACGGCGCCGGAATTTTTCTGGACATCTGTCCGGAATGCAGCGCGGTGGATTTGCCGGTAACTCGTTACGGCAATTCCATCCATGCCTGCAATTCTAGAAGCCGCAACCCGGTAAATCAATGTGCCATTTCGGCTATGTGCCTTTGGCACACTGGTACCCTTACTCCCGTCTCCGTGAACAACTGCCTGCGCGTGCTTTCCGTGGGCATCAACTCTTCGCCTAGCGGGGCGACAGGAAATCTCCGCGTCATCCGCGCAAAAAACCGCGGAGCGCGACAAGCCGGAAACCAGCTATTACTGAACAACCCTCCCCCATCTGCAGGCTAACCGATGAGGCCACGAAATGGGACAAGTGGAATCAAATGCACGAGCGTGCGTTGCGCTTGCTGCCCTTCGGGCAAATCAGCCGCGGAAGCACCCGACCCTCTTCCACTAGAATACAAGACGTACGACCCACAGGCAAGGGTTTCATAAAGAAATCCGAAAAATCCGGGCAGGCGAAACAAGTTCGGGGAAACACGCTAGTTCCCTTCCGGCGACTCGGACCACAGCGTCGTGAATGCCACCGCTACGGCAATGCCCGCAGCAACTTCAAGGAATCGATGAGCGGCTGTCATCCAGACCGGTTTCACGTGCGGAATCAGCAGCACGATGGCGAGGGTAATCCCTGCAAAACGACAAGCGCTCCGTTCCAGCCTCAGCACCGCGCAAACCGCTCCCAATCCAAAAACGCTCGTCCCGAAAACCAGCACTCTCGGCCCGGGACAACTCGCCAGCAACGCTCCCGCACCTGTGCCAAGTGCCGTTCCCACCAGCCGCTGCTAGGATACCGTCATCTCTGATCCGGCATCCGATAGCACGATAATGATCGTCGTGATCGCCGCCCAATACGCCTCCGGCATTCCCAGCAATCACGCAATCACCAGCGACGCCATGGCCGCCATCGCCACGCGCAGCGAATGCACCAGAATCACGCGGTTCACACGCGACAGTGTCGGGTTGCTCCCTCGTGTAATGATGGCATAAACGTTGAGCCGATGGAGGTCATCAAGCAAGAACAAGTAGCTCGCGCACCGAAAGATTGTAGAATTCACATGGAGGGAGCAGCTACCATGGAGCCATTCCATTGTGAATGCGGAACGACGCTACGTCTCCACGAAAAGCACGTCACGGCCTGCCTGGCACACCATTATTCGTCGAAGAACCACAAATACCGGCGCAAGGTCGAGAAGATGCTATCGAAGACCGGCCTTCGGCACTCCGAAATTGCCCGCCAACTGGGCATTACCCCGGGCGACGTCGCAATAATCGCGAAGGACCTTGGCTTCCCTCACGGCAGAAGCCGCCGGACAGCATCTGCCGCCGAGGAAAGGCTTGTCCGGTGGTGGAACACCGTTGGGAAACATCCGGTAGTCCGAAAATGCCGGAATCTGGGCTTCGTGGTCGAACCCATCCAGTCGAAAGGCCGCACGAACAAAAAGTATCGCAGAAGCATTTTCCTGGTAAATGGACACCGCGTAATGTCCCTCTTCATGGCGGCCGCCCGGAAAGCTCCCGGAGGCGTGGTATGGAAGCTCCAGGCAAAACAGAACCCCGAG
>Ga0302325_10010177_pt1 | contig 20420 bp, 19 predicted proteins | sample Palsa_T0_2_FD_201948 | JGI IMG/M metagenome (GOLD analysis project Ga0302325, IMG submission 201948) | Peat permafrost microbial communities from Stordalen Mire near Abisko, Sweden - Palsa_T0_2 | ecosystem: Environmental > Terrestrial > Soil > Palsa > Peat permafrost | place: Sweden: Abisko...
ATGCGAAGGGGACGCGACGGATCACGATTGTTGTGGTGCGGCCGGATCAGCTTTTTGTGCGGCTCGGCATGCCGCTCGTTCCAGCGGCGAAGTTCCGCGTGGATCATCCCGGCGTCGCAGGCGGGGTGATAATTGCACGTCACGATCAAATTACTGTGCGCTTCGGCGTAATCCGGCTTAAGCCTCACGGCTTGCCGATAGCAAGCGATGGCCTCGTCAAGTTGCCCATTGTCCTTGAAGGCGTTGCCGAGATTGTTGTGCGCTTCGGCGAAGTTGGACCTGAAGGCGATGGCCTGGCGGTACGAGGCGATGGCCTCATCGAGTTTGCGTTTCTCTTCAAGGGCAACGCCCAGATTGTAATGGGCTTCGGCATAGCCTGGGCGGAGGGCAATGGCGTGGCGATAAGCGGCGATGGCCTGATCGCGTTGTCCCTTGTCTCTCAGGGCGTTGCCGAGATTGCTGTGGGCTTCGGCGTAGCCGGGACTGAGGGCGATGGCCCTTCGGTAGGCGGTGATGGCGTCGTCAAGCCGCCTTTTGTCCATCCAGACATTGCCGAGATTGTTGTAGGCTTCGGGCAAGTTGGGGTTCAGGGCGATGGCCTGGCGACAGGCGGCGATGGCATCATCGGGTTGTCCTTTTGCTCGAAGGGCATTGCCGAGATTGATGTGCGCTTCGGCGAAGTCGGGCCTGAGGGCAATTGCCTGGCGATAAGCGGCGATGGCGCCGTCGAGTTGTCCCAGGTCATTCACGGCATTGCCGAGATTGTTGTAGGCTCCGGCGAAATCGGGCTTCAGGGCGATGGCCCGGCGGTAGGCGGCAATGGCCTCATCGAGTTGTCCTTTTCCTTTCAGGGCGACGCCGAGATTATTGTGGGCTTCGGCGTAGTCGGGTCGGAGGGCAATCGCCTGGCGATAAGCGGCCAGGGCATCGTCGGGTTGCCCCTTGTCTATCAGCACAACGCCGAGATTGTTGTGGGCATCGGCGTAGCCGGGCCGGAGGGCGATGGCCTGGCGATAAGCGGCCAGGGCATCGTCGAGCTTGCCCGTATCTCTGAGTACAACGCCGAGATTGTAATGGGCTTCGGCGAAGTTCGGCCCGAGGGCAACGGCCTTGCGATAAGCGGAGATCGCCTCATCAAGTTGCCCCCTGGTTTGCAAGACTTTCCCCAGATTGCTGTGCGCTTCGGCGAAATCAGGCCTGAACCGAATGGCCTGCCGGATGAATTCCATGGCATCATCCCATCGGCCGGTATGTACAGCCAGCACCCCGAGCAGATGCAATGCGTCGGCATTATCGGGCTGCTGAATTAAAATCTGGCCATAGAGTTTCTCCGCTTCGGCGAATCGGCCGGCTTGATGATGCGATACGCCGGATTCGAACTGTTGCTGAAGGGTCATTTGGATGGATATTGTAATCTGGAAACGCCACTCCGTTCGCACCAATTCCACCGCAATCGAAGGCCTGCGGCTCCCGTGTCCGCGCCGAACCGCGGGCCGATTACTTTGGGATTGATTCATCCATGCGGAAACTTTGCCGATTATGCCATCCATGCCGATCATGCCACGGTCGATTTCGTGCCAGGCGCTCCGCCTGACCGGCGGATTGGGGTTATAATTCTCTCATCACCGAAAGGGGGCGGGAATTACTTTATGGCCGATAACCGAACGATTGTCCTGTCGTCTTGTGTGATGCTTTCGCGGGGACAGATATCCAGCGAACTCGGCGGTGAAATCGTCATCATGGATTTGGAGAACGGCGTCTATCACGGGGTGCAGGGGGTCTCGGCTTTTATTTGGAATCAGCTCGGCAAGCCGATCTCGGTCAGGGAAATCTGCGATCGCGTCACCGGCGAATATGATGTCGATGCGTCGCGCTGCCAGGCCGATGTGATCACACTGATCCAGCAGCTTCTGGACGAAGGCTTGGTTGAATTTGTTCATTCGTCGTCTTCAAAAGTTTCTGTCCCTTGAACCGACCGACCAGCGGATCGTTTGTTACGCGTTCTGCCTGATCGTCTTTTCGCGGATTGTGCTGTGGATGGTTCCATTCGCAGTTGTTCATCGCAAACTGGGGAGTTCCGCGAAGTCACGAACCGTTTCGGGGCGGCGACGAGATGTCGAATATTTCATGAGGGTCATAGACCGAACGTCGCGGTATGTTCCCGGGGCGACGTGCCTGACCCAATCCCTTGCCGCGAGATTACTGCTGACTCGCGCCGGATTTGATGCGATCCTGCGGTTCGGGGTGCGCCGGAATGAATCCGGCGGCTTTGAGGCTCACGCCTGGGTCGAAAGCGGCGGCAAAATCGTTAGCCGGGAGCACGCCGGGGCCGATTTTTCGCCCCTGCCGCCGATAGGTTAGGCGTTGTTCATCCATGTCATTTCCAACGCGCGCTTCCTATTAGGACTGGCGAAGATAGGAAGAATTTGCGGTCACCCATTGCCCGCGACATCTTGTGCTCTTGGTGGCATTCTCACCGAGGCACCATTGTTTCGGACTCATAAGCCTTTCAACCAACGATACATAAGGCGAATAAGAGGCGATAGCTACTCCATAAGATTTCCTCTGGACGACCGCGCGGTTGGCTTATATATTTGCCTTGGTTAAGATCGCTTTAAGGAGTTATTATGCTGACTGAAAAGGGAGAACTGATGGCCAGGCCTTCTGCCGAAAAGAAGGCGTATCAGACGCCCGCCCTGATTACGCATGGCAGCGTCGCGAAGCTCACCCAGAATAGCGCCGGTGGCGGCCATAGCGATATGAGCATTGCTCCGTGGGGATGCCATCACCGTTATCGCTGGTGGGACCACATCTAAACTGCCTTGATTTAAGAGGCGATATCCTGAAATAGTGCCGAAATACGAGGCTTACGGTCTGCGCATTGATTCGGAATTTGAGTTGCCGGAGCTTTTCCCGGCCGCCGTTGGCGCCGCCACAGATATCACGTTCCGCAGGAAGCACGTCCAAGTCGAGAACCCATCTGATCCAAATAGCTCTGATGCATCGGCCGCGGATTCCCGCGAGATCGGCTTGCACTATCCCGGCATCGTTTCCCTGCTGGTCACGGGCAGGACAACCGTGGATGTGGATGTCCAGGACGGCGCGGACGCCAGGGTTCTGCGGCTGATTCTGCTGGGACCCCTTCTGGGTCTTCTGCTTCATCAGCGCGGATTCCTTGTGCTGCACGCCAGCGCCGTGGAGATTCGATCCATTGCGGTTGCGTTCATTGGCGAAAAAGGCGCGGGCAAATCAACGACGGCGGCGGCGTTCAATGCCGAGGGGCATCTTCTCCTGGCCGATGACGTGGTGGCGGTCGCGCCCCGGTCTCATCTGGTCTATCCCGGGTTTCCGCAACTTAAACTCTGGCGCGAGGCGGCGGAGCAAATGACGTCCAACAGCGCGCTTCTTCCGCGGCTCCACCCCGATCTCGATAAAGTCGGGCTGCGCGTGCCCGATCGTTTTGGACAGGCTCCGCGGCCGCTGGGACGCGTGTATGCGCTGGCCGATGGGGCTCACGTCGAAATCCAATCTCTGTCGCCATCACTGGCGTTCATGGAACTGGTCAAACATTCCTACACGCTGCGGTTGCTGCAACCGACCGGCTCGGAGGAGACCCATTTCCGGCAAGCGGTGGACCTGGCGGCGCGGACGCCGGTTCGGCGGCTTGTCAGGCCGCGATCATTGCCATTGCTTTCCAAACTCGTCGACGCGGTGGTGGCCGATGCCGCGTGATCTCTCCCGATTTCGGATGGCTCTGTCCAATGACGCTTCATTGCTGCTTCGGTGCGCTGGCCGGTTCATGGGATTTTTCAGTTCCGAAGCGCTATCCCGATCGCTTCGCACCGAAATGGACTGGCCCCGATTCGTGGAACTGGTCCGTGTCAACAGCATGGTCGGCCCGGTGCTGGGCGGGCTTTTAACCGCCGATCGGGACAATGTTCCGGAATCGGCGCTGGCGGAACTGAAAGGGCATCACCGCGCCAATGTCCGGCGGTCTCTGTATCTGACCGGTCAACTGATCGGCGTGGTGCGTTCGCTGGATTCCGTTGGAATCCCGGCGATGTCGTTCAAGGGACCGATTCTGTCGATTGACGCCTACGGCGATCCGTCCATGCGCGACAGCGGCGATCTCGATCTGCTGATTCGCCGGACGGACATGCCCGCGGCACGAAATCTCCTCGTCGCCAATGGTTTCACGCCGATCTTTCCGACGTCCTCGGCCACGGAGGCGGATTATCTTCTATCTTTGTCGGGCCGACGTTTGGCGCGGTATGTCAACTCGCACAGCGAGCACCACCTGATGCGACCCGAGGGACGCATCAACGTCGATCTTCATTGGGATATTACTCTGCGCCAGTTTGCCGTGCCGTTGGATTCGCGGGGGTTGTGGAATAATGCCCGGAAAATGCGGCTCGGTGAAGATTCAATCTCCACCCCCGGCATCGAGGACCTCCTGCTGATTCTTTGCATCAACGCGGCGAAGGATTGCTGGCAGCGCCTGGACCGGGTATGCGATGTTGCCGCATTGATCAGCCGAAAAACGGATATCAACTTTGAAGCTCTTCTTTGTGCGGCCCGCAGGGCCGGTGCTTATCGCATGGTCCTGGTCACCTTCCTGCTGGCCAGAGAAATGCTGAATTCACCGTTGCCTGAGCAGGTGAACAGGGAAATCGCCGCCGATAGAACCTGCATTAATCTGGCGAAACGAATCATCCTGCGAATATTCGGCCCGGACGACTCCATCAGGGAACAACCGACCCGGCTGGAAGAAACGGTCATGCAGCTTCGCGCTCGAGATCAATTGCATAGCCGAATGCGCTATCTCATCTGCCAGTGCTATCCCACCGTGGGCGACTGGTCCGCGCTGCCGCTGCCGGATGTGCTGCGGTTTGTCCATGTCCTGTTGCGGCCCCTGCGGCTTCTGCTTCAGTTTGACGGCAAGGGGCGGTGAGAGCGTTCGCGCCGGCCGAGTTTATTCAGATGGGTATCGCCGAAACCTGTCGGGTATTTCAATCCGTATCCGAGGAAACGGTCGAATCCGATATGTGCCGCCCAGATGAGGGGAATCGCCAACGAACGACCGGCCACCCACATTACCGTCCCGAGCGCTACCGGCAGGATGTAGCTGTGGAAAATATTGTAGATCGTCGCGCCGACGCGGGGCCCCGATATGTATCCGAAGAAGCTGAGATCTGGTGCAAGAAAAAGGATCACAAACAACAGCCACGAAAGGCCGCCGCGACTGTATACCAAGACAGCCGCAGCCAATGCCGCCAGACCTTCGAGCCGCAGCCAGCGGCGCACGCCGTCCGATACGGCCCCGCTGAATTGCATCGAATTAAATTCGACCGGCGGAGTTGCGGACATTCATTGACTCCTAACGTAAATAGAGCGTAACACGCAATACCGTCGGGTTCGCGCCGAAAATCAGGCCCCAATCGGTCTGATCGCCGTTGAGAATTCGGGATGCTTTGAATGCCCCGTTTCTGTATCCGCCTTCTTCCACGCTTAAGTATTGCCAGGGCTTTTTCGAAGCGGCGCCGGCGGGAAGAAAACCGATTCGACAGTACAACCCGGTGACGAGGAACTGGTTGTCACCGAGCTGCGCGATCAGGGCGCGCCCATTGGGCGGCGGCGCCACGGCGGGCTGAGTGGTTGGGCCGGCCTCGAAACGGCGGATGGGCCGAAACCACACGGGAGCATCCCAGGTTGCAAAGTGAAGAACCTGGTCAGGAGGCTCCAAACGGGGGTTCTCGGCATCCGCGGTCGATCCGGTCTCCGGCCGCGGGGTCTGGGGGTCGCGCTCATCCACCGCGGTTTGAAGCTTTCCCTCGAAATTGAGCCGGGCGATTTCCCGCGACATGGGGCCAATCAATTGGTAGTTCAGCGCGGTGGGCGCGAGCGCCTTTTCGGCGGACATGCCCGGATCGGACGGAGAATCGAAGGTCCGGGTGTAATCCAATCCAAACGGAGAGAACCCAATCGCTCCATGGCCGAGCGCGGCGAAAAGGAATCGCGCGTAAGCGCCCTGCCCGATCGTCTCGGGAACAAACAAGGGATTGTCCGGGCGCTGATATAGATCGAGCAGCTTCAGATATTTCGCAGTGTCGCGCAGATAGATGTCCGGAGCCAGAAGGTCAATCGCCGGGGCTTCGGTTTTCCAGATCGGAAAGACGTTGTCGTTGGGACCTCCGCATTCGTATTTTGGCGGACGGCCCGGTTTGAACGGATCGCGGACCGAGGCGTTGACGTACATCGGCAGCGGATAAACCGTTTTGGCCGCCGCCGCCACCTGGCCGATGAATTTCGAGACGCACCAGACATGAAAAAATTCATCCGCGTCTTCGCCGAAAGCATCGCGCCAGTTTGGGGATTTCCCGGCGGCCATTTTCCCCATGGCCGCGAGAACCTCGGCCGGCACGGGGCCGTCAAAAAGCGCCTGTGCCGGGGGAGAATAGTCGCGCACGCCATCCCAGGTTCCCGCTTCGTTTTCCACCTGGATCATCAGGACCGTGTGATCGGGATCGGCCTCCTTGAGATGCCGCATCAGCATCGTGAACGCCTGGATGTCGGCCGTGAGCGTGTCCTTCGCCACCGGACTCGGAGAATCGATAAACCGGCCGTCTGATCCAATCATGTTTGGATACCGATGGGGATCGAGTTTCATCCAATGCGGCATGTAATGGTTGCTGCCATTTTTCCACGTGCCGAACCATAGCAACACCAGATGAACCCTTTCGTCGCGGGCCTGATCCAGCAGCGTATCCACCACGGAGTAATCGAAGTTGCCGTATTCCGGTTCGAATTGCTCCCAATAGACCGGGATTTCGACCGTGTTGACGTGCAGGAACTCCATGGCGGGCCAGACCTTGGGAAGCGCTGATGGCCAGCCGCTGGAATTGTTCACTTGGGCGCCGAGCATTAGATACGGCGCACCGTCAACGAAAAATGCATAGCGGCCGTCCTTGTGGACAAAATGCGGAATCGAATTATCGTCGCCGCGCGTCGATGCATTCAGCATGGCGATGCTGGCGAAGATCAACATCGGCAACCGGCGAATGGGTGTTTTCCGGATCATCATGGGGCGTTTCCTCAAATCGACGCCAATTTCATCCCCGGCATCCAAGGGTTTCCACGGCGAAACTCGGCCAAAGTCATCGGCCGTTTGCCGTCCGGTTGAATTTCGAGGATTTCGATGGCTTTGTCACCGCAAGCAATGAAGCCGTCAAGGGCGATTTCGCCGGGATGCCAGCGCGGGCCTTCGCCGTCGGCGGCGCGGGCGCGAACGAGAGTGAGGCGCGGCCCTTCCCCCCCCGCCGCGTCCCGCACACATACTCGACAGCCGGGCCAGGGATACAGCCCCCGAATCTTTCGGGCAATTTCATCGGCCGGCACCGTCCAATCTATCCTCGCCGATTCTCGCGTCAGCTTCGGGGCCGGTGTGGCTTGCGATTCATCCTGGGCAGTTTCCTTGACGTGGCCGTTGTCCAGACCTTCAATCACCTGAATCATCAGTCCGAGGCCATCAATTGCCAGGCGGTCGTGCAGCTCGCCGGCCGTCTCAGCTTCGCCGATGGCGATTTTTGATTGGGCCAGGATCGCGCCGGCGTCCATCTTCTCGGCCAATCGTATGACACTGTTGCCCGTGTCGGTTTCGCCGCTCAGGATGGCCCAGTTAATCGGCGCGGCGCCGCGAAATTTGGGAAGCCGCGAGGCATGGAGGTTTACGCTGCCGAGTCGAGGCTGATGTACCACCGTCGGGGCGATTTTCTGTCCGAAGGCGATCACAATCATCAAATCGGCGGCGGGCAAAGTCTCGGAGTTAAGATTCGCGGTCTGGACGGCCGTTATCCCGCGCTGTTTGGCGAATTGGGCAACGGGGGTCGGTGTTAGTTTTCGTCCGCGGCCCGCCGGCCGGTCGGGCTGGGTGTAGGGAAAAATCTTATGGCCGGCGTCAAGGAGCGCCGCCAACGTTGGAATCCCGAATTCACCGCTGCCTGCGAAGATAATGCGCATGATGGGGGCTTTCCTGCGGCCAAATTCAGGACTTCTTCGGGCGGATTTTGACTGGATGGTCCAATTCGTATTTGTCTTCCAGTTCCTTTAGGATTTTGCGATTCTCCATTTTGGCGGTCGGGCCCATGCGGTCAATGATCAGGACTCCGTTGAGATGGTCCAGCTCGTGCTGCCAAATGCGGGCGATGTACCCCGTTTCAGTCTGTTCGATGGGGTTTCCCGAAAGATCTTTGGCCCGCAGTCTGGCTGCGGTGGGCCGGCTCACGTCAACGTTAATACTGGGTAAGCTGAGACACCCTTCCTGGGCGGTTTCTTCCCCCTCCGCGTCGGAAATAACCGGGTTGACATAGGCACGATCGTCTTCGGGCTTGCCGCTATGGTTCATGATGAAGAGACGGATATTCTTGCCTACCTGCGGGGCGGCCAGCCCAACGCCGCGGGCCTCGCGCATCAACTCGAACATTCGCTTGGCCAAGGCGGCCAGGTTCTCGTCGAACTTTTGGATTTCGGCGCTGACTTTGCGCAGTCGAGGGTCTGGGTAGGAGATGATTTTCAGATGTTCATACATGCCGCCGCTCGCTCCGGAACGAGAAAATGCATAATATCTTTAGCGTTAAACATTAGATGAATTTGTTGACAGGTTCAACGGGCCTCGGATAGATTCGCCGGGGGAAAGCCCCATGAATCGCCCTGTCTTAAGATTTGTCGATTTTAAGGAAAGGTCACGTGGCAGAAGTTCCTGAAGGATATAAAGAAGTACCGCCGGAAGATCGCGCTAAGGCCAGGGGTTTCTTCGAAAAGGGCAAAACCGTCGCGGGGACGGGGCAGTATGAATACGCGATCGAGATGTACCTGCAGGGATTCAGTCTCGACCCGGACGCCATTGAAGGACATCAGGAACTCCGCGACATTTCACTCAAGCGCAAGGCAAGCGGCGGCAAGGCGATCGGATTTCTTGACGCGATGAAGCTGAAGCGCCCCACCAGCGACGACAAAGTGAACATGCTCAACGCGGAGAAGCTGCTCTCTTACGATCCGGGTAACACGGACTACATGCAATCCCTGATTCAAAGCGCCTATCGCGGCGGATATTACGACACGGTTTTATGGGTTGGCCCCATTTTCCAGAGGGCCAACGCGGACGACAAGAAACCGGATTTCGCCAAGTTCATCGTGCTGCGAGATGTGTACAAGGGCCTGGAGCGCTGGCGGCTGGCGGCGGATGCGTGCCAATATGCGCTGAAGCTGAAGCCCCTGGACATGGAGCTGGCGACGGAACTGAAAAACCTCGGGGCGATGGATACGATGAAATCCGCGGGATATGACAAAGGCGGCAGCTTCCGCGAGCAGATCCGGGATATGCAGAAGCAATCGATGCTGCTGACCGGCGACAAGGATTTCGCGGACCTGGATGCCCAGACGGTCATCATTCGCCAGGCCGAGATCGACTACAAAGCCGAACCGAACGATCCGAGCAGGGCCTTAAAGCTGGTCGATGCCCTGGAAAAAACCGAGCATCCGGATTTCGAGAGCAAAGCAATCGATGTGCTCCAGCAATGGTACGACAAGACGAAGCAGTTCCGTTACCGCCAGCGCATCGGGATGATTCACATGAAACAAATGGCCCGCATGGAACGGGGCAAGCGCGAGGCCCTGACGCGCGATCCCAAGAACGAGGAACTGCGCAAGGAATACACGGATTTCAGGCGAGAGCAGATCGAATTGGAATACAGCGAATACAAACTCGCGGCCGAAGCCTATCCGACCGACATGCGCTGGCGATACGAAATGGGCAAGCGCATGTTCAGCCTGTCGAATTTCCTGGAGGCGATTCCCGTTTTGCAGCAGGCAAGGAACGATCCCAAGTACCGCGTCGATGCGGCGCTTCTGCTCGGGCTGGCGTTTTTCAACGCAAATTATCTGGACGAGGCGGATGACACGCTGGGGAATCTGATTAAAGACTATCCGATAAAGGGGGACGATCGCTCCAAGGAAATGTACTACTGGCGCGCACGCGTTCTCGAACAAAAGGGAATGATCCCCGAAGCTCTGGCGCTCTACAGCGTTGTTGCCCAGGCGGATTTCAATTTTAAGGACGTTCAAGGGCGCATGAAAAAACTGAAGCCGCCCATGGGGGCGGGTTCGGGCTCTCCTAAATAATTTTGAGGGCAATTGGTTTCGGAGGTTCTGTCGCCGGTATATGGCATAGCCCCGGATGTACATCCGAGGCTTCGTCGGAGCGCAGCCGAAAAATGAAATAGGTATTAGAGGTGAATCATCACTGCGATCACGCAGGCGATGGAGCCGCAGGTTATTCCGGCGATGGCCATGCCGCGGCCGCCGGAGGCGGTTGCCTCGGGCCGGCCGATCTGTTTCAGCCCGATCACTCCGAAGATGATCGCCAGAAGCGCGGGAATTACGATCACAAACGCGGGGATTCCGATGATTCCCAGCACCAGGGACGCGACGCAGAACCCATTGTTGGCGCCGGCGGCTTCGAGCGTCGTTCCCTCCATGGTGAACGGCATGCCGCAGCTTTTGCAGTTGTTGGCGGTGATCGGACTGCTCGCGGAACATCGCGGGCAGATGATGATCTGCTTCCCGTCTTTGGCCCGGCGGATTTTGGGGGCTCTCGATCCCGCGGCCGCGTAGGCGTGCACGGGATGCGGGTCCTGTTTGATGATCTGTCGGGTCTTAGGATCGATCAGCCGGCCGTAGCGGTCGAGAATCGGGATCGTGATCTGATTTCCGCAGGTGGGGCATTGGCCCTCTTGGGCGGCCATGGACTCGGTGGCCTCCAATCGGCTGGAACAGTATCCGCAGTTAAATCCATATCGTTTGCCAGCAAATCGCGGCGTCGGGGATGGCCGCATGGGTTGCACGGCCGCTTCCACAGGTGTCCCCCCCGCCGCCGCGGCCAGTGCCGGCTCCGGCACAGGCACGCGAAGCGTGGTCCGGCAAACCGGACAACGCAGCATCTGCCCGGCTTGTGACTCCTCCGCCGACAGCGATGTCCGACAGATATGGCAGGGAAATACGATCATGGCCGGTTACGAATGTTAAGCAGAATTTCGCGCCGCCGAAAGGGAGATGAGAATTGCCGGCATCCATTTGCAATTCAAATACCGTCGGTGAATGATTGTCCGCATGACGCGGGAACAGCTTGCCCATCGGATCGCGGAGGTGTCTCTATTGCGCGGCGAGTTTCTTCTGCGAAGCGGGCGGAAAAGTAATTATTATTTGGACAAATACCGGTTTGAAACGCAGCCGGATGTGCTGATCGAGCTGGGCAAACTTTTTGCCGCAAAGGTCGGGGCAACGGTCGATCGGATCGCCGGGGCGGAATTGGGAGCGGTGCCGCTGGCGGCGGCGGCGGCGATGGCGTCGGGAAAGCCGTTCGTGATCGTGCGCAATCAAAAGAAGGATTATGGCACCGGCAAACTCGTGGAGGGCATTCTCAACGCCGGTGAGACCGTCATTATCGTCGAGGATGTTCTGACCACCGGCGGACAGGTGCTGGAAGCGGCGAAAACTCTCAAAGATGCGGGGGCGAAAATCGACCGCATCGTCGCGGTGATCGACCGGCTCGAAGGAGCGCGGCAGAACATAGAGTCGGCCGGGTATGTTTTCGAGGCGTTATTCACCACGGCGGATCTGGATATTGTCAAATAGGCGCGATCATTGTTGGAAGACTATTGGCTTCCTTTGCCCTCAAATCCGATGCGTTTCGAAACGCGGGAATCGAAATCCCCCGAATGAGGTTTATAGCCGCTATCTTTGTTCTTCTAATGGCGAAAACTTCGTCGGCGATAATCAGGACCGACATCGAGTACGCGAACCCCGATCATGAAAGTTTGAAACTGGACGCGAACATTCCCGACGGGACCGGGCCGTTCCCCGTCGCCATTCTGGTTCATGGGGGCGGATGGTCCACCGGCGACAAGGCGGGACTGTTCCATATTCCGACCGACGCGCTGACGAAGGCGAACTTCGCCTGGTTCAGCATCAATTATCGCATATCGCCCAGGTATCTTTGGCCCGACTGTTTTGAGGATACCAGGACGGCGATCCGCTGGGTGAAAGCTCATGCTGCCGAATACAAGGGCGATCCGGAGCGAATCGCGCTGGTGGGCTATTCGTCGGGCGGACATCTCGTTTGTCTGGCGGCAACGCTTGCCGACGCGGAAACGCGCGTTCAGGCGGTCGTGGGCATGTCGCCGCCGACGGATCTCGAATTAGACCTTGCACGCCGCGGCGGATTAAGCGCGTCGCTTCAGCACCTGCTCAACCGGCCCATGAAAGTGACGGACGAAAGCCGGAAGCTTCTGCACGAGATGTCGCCGATCAATCATATCAAACCGGGTTTGCCGCCATTTTTGCTGGTGCAGGGGGACAAGGACAACAGCGTGCCGTATCAGGGTTCGTTGAATTTTCAGGCGAAACTCAGGGCCAACGGCGTTTCATGCGATTTACTGACGCTGAAAGGCGCGCCGCACAATATCGCGGCCTGGGATAAGTTTGAGCCGGATTTCAGCGGGGAGATAGTCGATTGGCTGGAGAAGAAACTGGCGCCAAACTCGTCCGCCACGACGGGACCGACAACGGCTCAATGAATGGAGCGGTCTTCGCTGGGCTCGGACTCGTCGGAGATGTCGTCGATGGCCTGTTCCACCTCGGCGGGATCGAATACCCCGAGTTCCTCCAGGGCGAGCAACGCCGCTTTTTGCTCTGCCATTTTTTTGTTCGGTCCCCACGCGCTGGTGAATCGCCGGCCATCGACGACGACGCAGACTTCAAAACATTTGCTGTGGTCCGGACCCTTTTCGTCGAGCAGCTCGTACGCGGGCGTGGCGCCGAGAATCTTCTGGGCATGCTGCTGCAGAACGGCCTTGAAATTCTGCTGATGGGTGTTGGAAGCGATGGATTCGATTTTGGGGGTCATCGTCCGCAGAACGTATTCCTTGACGACGTCGAATCCGCCGTCGAGATAGATGGCGGCGACGATGGATTCATACACCGCGGCGGCCAGGGAGCTTGGCATGGCCTCGCGGCTGCTGATGCCCTTGCCGATAATCAGCAGATCGATGAGTCCGGTTTCCGTGGAGACCTCGGCACACGTCCGGCGTGAGACGACGGCGGATTTAATCTTGGTGAGGTCGCCTTCGAGATATTCGGGAAACCGTTTATACAGAGCCTCGCAGATAATCAGGTCCAGCACCGCGTCGCCGAGGAACTCCATGCGCTCGTTGCTCTGGAGACGATGATCGGCAACCGACGCATGGGTCAGGGATTCCTTGAGCAGATCGGGGTTCTTGAATGTGTACTGGATGACTTGTTCAGCACGCTCGCGGGCTTCAGTATTCACGCAACAGGCACGATAAAGCGCGATGGCCGGAGTGTCAATTCCAATCCTGCATCGTCCCGCTTGCGATGTCGCGCGAGGACATCTAGGATTTGTCCAGGGATCGAGGCGATCATTATGGCCAAACGTGTCGCGTTGTTATTTCTGCTTACGCTTTTGGCGGGATCAAACGGGGCCGGCGCGGATTCCCGGCCGGCGACGCTGTTCGATCCGGCGCGGGATATCCATGTGTCGGAGGTTAAGCCGGGCATGAAGGGGTACGGCTTGAGTGTATTCAGCGGGACGAAAATCGAGAAATTCGATGTCGTCGTCGTGAATGTGGTCAAGAATTTCAATCCGAAATACGATGTCATACTCATTCGTTGCCCGCAGGAGTTTTTGAAGAACACGGGGCCGATCGAAGGGATGAGCGGGTCGCCGATTTTTCTTTATGACGATTCCGGGCGGGCGCGGATGGCGGGGGCTTTTGCCTACGGATGGCCGTTTTCCAAAGATTGCCTGGCCGGCGTGCAGCCGATCGAATACATGCTGGAGTTGCCGACGGATCATTCGCCGCAAATGCCGGGCGTGAAGAATCGCGAAGCCGGGCATGTCGATTCGATGTCGAGTCCGCCGCGGTGGTCGCTGGACCAGGTTTCTCTGCGGCCCTGGGGCAACCCGGTGGGATCGCGGGGAGGGGCGGGGATGATGAACATGCATCCGCTGGCGACGCCGCTGATGACGGGCGGGGTCAGCGCGGCGGCGTTATCACGGATCGCTCCGCTGCTGGCGGAGTCTGGATTGGTTCCGATGCAGGCGGGCAACGGCGTGGCACCGGCAAACGACAACGTTCAGCCGAAGCTGGAGCCGGGATCGGTGCTGGCGGTTCCGCTTCTCGATGGCGACATGCAGCTGACGGCGGTGGGAACGTGCACGGAACGAATCGGCGACCGGATTTTCGGATTCGGGCATTCCTTCAATAATGAAGGCCCCATCGAATTGCCGGTGGGCAGCGGTTCGATCGCGACCGTCGTGTCGAATGTTGAAACCAGCTTCAAGCTGGGCTTTATTTCGGGCACGAGCGGCGCGCTGATGACGGATGAGACCGTGGGGGTGGCCGGGCTGGTGGGAAAAGAGGCGCCGATGGCTCCGCTGGAGTTCCACATCATTTACGATGATGGATCGGTGGATCAGACGTATCATTTCAGGGCGGCACTGCATCCGAAGCTCACGCCGCTCATCACCGCGGCGGCGGCGATGATGGCGCTGACGGGACAGAGAAATCTTCCCGAGTACCACACGGTGGACTATCAGATCACCGAAAGTTTTGCCGGCGGACGCATCGTTCGCGTCGGCAACAGCAGTGTCAGCGGCGATGGAACGGAAATCGTTTCCGACATCGCCCTGCCGCTGATGGCCGCCGCGGATAATCCATTCGCGTATGTGCCGATGACGGGATTGACCGCGACGTTTCACGTTTCCGACACCGCGCGGGCGGCGGAGATTCTGTCGGTGATGGTTCCGCAAACGAAATATGCGCCGGGCGAGACGGTCAACGCGTCGATCTCATATCTTCCGTTCCATGCGGACGAGGCGATTTTGCCGGTGCAATTTGATTTGCCGCGTGATCTGGCGGATGGGGAGTATCAACTGATCGTATCGGACTGGACGCGATATCTTGAGGATGAAAAGACGACCAACCCGTTCAAGTTCAGCGCGGAAAATATTGGGGAGCTTTTTTCGGTGCTGAAGGATTTGAGCGCGCTGCCGCACGATGCGGTGTTTTTGCGGCTGGTCAGGCAGGCCGATGGCGTGGCGGTCGGGCACACGGCGATGCCGCATCTTCCACCGAGCCGGATGCAGGTGATGCTGGATTCGGGGCGGAGCGACATCACGCCGTTTGTGACTTCCACGGTGAAAATCGCGCCGGCCGGCCTGGTGATGACCGGGACGGCGGAATTTACGATCGATGTGGAGCGGCGGGAAAAAGTGGAAACGCCGACGACGCAGAAATAGGGAATGAAAGTAAATGCGTAAAAAGAATGGAAGCTTCGTCGTGAATATGTCGCTGCGTCTGTGGGTCTTTGCGTTGGCCGTTGCGGGAGCCGCGGGCTGGTCGCCGGCGCTGGCGGTGACGACCTCGCATTGGGTTCAAGGCAATGAGGCCGATTTCAGCGCCGGGACATTGTCGAATCTCGTTGTCACGAATCAGGGCGATGTGAAGCTGTCGCGCGCGATCACGGCGATTCAGGAGGCGGATCCCAACATCACGACCGTCAACGCGCTGGCACAGACGGCCGACGGCGTGATTTATGCCGGCACGGGGCCGAAAGGGATTTTGCTGGCGGTGAAGGACTCGAAGGTTAGCACGGCGGCGACGCTCGACAATACGGTCAATATTTTATCGCTGCTGGTGGATTCCCAGGGAGGGCTGCTGCTGGGGACCGGCGGCGACCGGGGCCGGGTGCTGCGGATCGACAAGCCGGGGGATAAGCCGAAGGAAATCTTTTCGGAACAGAATGTGCAATATATCTGGGCGCTGAAGCAAACGCCGGACGGCAACATCTACGCGGCGACGGGCCCCAACGGGCAGGTTTTCGAGATCAAACCGGACGGAACGCACAGCGAATTGTACAAATGCTCGGAAGACAACATCACGAGCATGATCAGCGACGGGAAAGACCTGCTGTACCTGGGAACGGACCCGAACGGCCTGGTTATCCGGCTCAATCGAAAGACGAAAGATACATTCTTCGCATACAACGCCGGAGAAACGGAAATCACGGCGCTGGCGCTGGATGGATCGGGCAATTTGTATGCGGCGACGGGTGAAGTAAGCGATCATCAAACGGTGCCGCCGGCGGAGCCCGCGGAAAAGCCGGGCGGTCGGCCGGAAACGGGCGGTCCATCCACGCCGATTCCGGCGAACCCCGTGCCCGCCCCACCGCAGCCGGCGCCGGTTCCCAACCCAAATCCGGGGGAACCGCAGCCCATTCCCAAGGGGCAATCAATGCGAAACGTGGCGGCGGAGGCGCCGAAAATGATGGGGATTATGGATGATCCGGGTGGTGACGATCCGGGGAGCGGCGGAAGCGGGCCGGGCGACCAGCCGGGTCCGGGACAGAATCCGGCGGCTCCGCAACCGGCGTCCAATCGCGCGGCCGCCAGCGCCAACGTCCCCGCCAGCGTTCCGGAGCAGCCGCCCCAGACGCAGGAACCGGAAGGGAATGCGATTTACAGGATCGACGCGAGCGGCTTCGTCACCGAAGTCTTTCGCGAGAACGTGGTGATCTATTCGATGATCCTGCAGGGAAATTCCCTGATCGTGGGCACCGGCGACGACGGGGAGATTTACCACGTTGACCCGGCGGCGCAGGAAACCGCGGTGCTGGCCAAGGTGGATTCGAAGCAGGTGACATGCCTCCTGCCCGTCAAGGACGGCAGCATATTCATGGGGCTGGCCAATACCGGCGGAATATCAGTTATGACTGGTGGATACGCGTCGGAGGGGATGTATTTGAGTCCGGTGCTGGATGCGACTCAGGTGAGTCGATTCGGGAGAATTCAACTGCACGGGCTTTTGCCGGGCGGGACGAAGCTGCAACTGGCGACGCGCAGCGGAAATGTGAGGGATTCGGATTCGCCGGGCTGGTCGGCGTGGTCGGAGAACGCCGATGCGGAGGAATTGCTGCCCGTGCGGTCGCCGGCCGCGCGATTCCTGCAATATCGGCTGACATTCAGCACGAGCGACCCGTCGCGGACGGCGCTGGTGGATCATGTGGATGTGGCGTATCAAATTCCGAATATGGCGCCGATCGTGAAATCGGTCCGAATCGGGTCGCCCGGCGCCGATGTCAGCCCAACCGACACGGGACAGGGCGAAGCCGCCGCGCCGGAGGCGGCAGGGGTTGCCGGTTCCCCGGGAGCGGTCCCGGGCCACGCCGGCGACAGCGGGGCGAAATCACCCGAGGGCACGGGAATCCAGACAATTACCTGGGACGCGTCCGATCCGAACAACGACGCCCTGGTCTACACGCTCTATTTCCGCCGGGACCCACATGGGCCGTGGGTGTTGCTGAAGGATCGGCTGACTCAGAGCAGTTTCGATTGGGACACGCACACGGTGGCCGACGGGCAATACAAGGTGAAAGTGGTGGCTTCCGATGCGCTGGCCAATCCGCCCGGGGAGGGCAAATCGACGAGCCGGGTCAGTGATTATTTCATCGTGGACAATACGCCGCCGACGATTGGGGACGTGGATACCAAATCCGCCGGCAATTCGGTTACAATTTCGCTTCGTGCCCAGGACCGGACCAGCACGATTGCCAATGTGGAATATACCCTTGATTCGAGCGACCAGTGGCAAACGCTGCTGCCGGTGGATGGCATATTCGACGCGCCGGATGAATTGGTGAGATTTACGGTCACGGGGTTGACGCCCGGCGAACATCAGGTGACGATCCGGGCGACGGACAGTCGCGGCAACCAGGCGCTGCAAAGCCTGATCATCAAAACGGAGCCGGCGACGGCTCGCGGACAGTAAAGGACAGGAAGCATGCATTACCCGCACAAGATCAGCAAAGTGAAACGCGCCCGCAATATCGGATTCCGCGCCCGGATGAGGACGAAGAAGGGCCGGCAGATGATTAATCGCAAACGCCGCGCGGGGCGGCGCGTGCAGGTGGTTTAACCCCCCACTCAACAAAAGCCCATGGATAGCAATCCATGGGCTTTGGACCCAATCACCACCCCTTGCTATCAGCGGCTTTCCTTCCTATTTTCATTTCAAAATCTTTTGAAACTGGAGGAACCGATGACCCTGTCCATGGAATCTCCGCGTCAAATACTGCCGCCGGCGGCGCAGCGGCAACTGCGGACGGCGCAGGACCTGTTCATCCGCCGCTGGGGCGAGATGGGCCAGACCTGGGGAATCAATCGGACGATGGCCGAGATTCACGCCCTGCTCTATGTCGTCGCCGAGCCGCTGTGCACGGATGATGTGATGGACCGGCTGAACATCAGCCGGGGGAACGTGAGCATGTCGTTGCGGGCGCTGTGCGACTGGGGAATCGTGCATCGCCTGCACAAGCGCGGGGAGCGGCGGGAGTTTTTCGAGAGCCATTCAGATGTGTGGGACATGTTCAGCCTGATCGCCGCCGAGCGCAAGCGCCGCGAGATGGACCCGGTTCTGGAAACAATCAAGCAGTGCCGGAAAATGCTGGATGAGAAATCGCTCGGAAAACTCGCCGCGCGCGGCCGGGCCGTGGAACTGACCCGGCAACGTCTGGCGGGAATGGAAGAATTCATGGAAGTGACCAATAAGATATTTCAGCAGTTCATCGGCAACGCAAGATCGGGATTGACGCGCGTGGTGCGAGTGCTGCTCAAGGCGTTTTGAAGGGGTATATGAAGCGCGATTGATTGGGAGCAGCAGGATTCGAACCTGCGACCAAGGGTTTATGAGACCCCTGCTCTAACCGCTGAGCTATGCTCCCGGCGAGCGGAAAGTATCGAATGAAGGCATGCAAAAGTAAAACGGGGACGCGCCGGGCCAGTCCGGCGGCAAAACATTTTGACAGCGGATCGCGCTACTTCTAGACTTCTCAACTCTCGATTTGAACTATGGAAAACGGCATCGATAAACTCGCCATCGACAAGGCGTCGGCTCTTGTGGAGGCGCTGGGATATATTCAGCGATTTCATAACAAGGTCGTCGTGGTCAAGGTCGGCGGCTCGATCATGGATGATGAGAAGGCCCTCACCGAAGTGCTCAATGACATCGTGTTCATGAATTATGTCGGAATGCAGTCAATCCTCGTGCATGGGGGCGGGAAGGCGATCAATCAGCGAATGGAGGCGGCGGGATTGCAGCCGCAGATGGTCATGGGGCGGCGATATACCGACGAGCGGACGCTGGCGATCGCGGAGCAGGTGCTGTGCAACGAAGTGAACGGGGCCATTGTCAATTTTATTCAGACGCAGGGATGCGAGGCGATGGGATTGCATTCGCTTTCGAGCCTCGTGCTTTTCGCGGAGAAGACGTATTTGTCGGGGCCGGATGGGCGGCGGATCGATCTGGGACTGGTGGGGGAAGTGACCAGCGTCAACGCGAGATTGTTGCAGTTGCTGGTGCAGGCGGATTCGATTCCCTGCATCGCGACAATCGCCCGCGATGCGGCGGGAAACAAACTCAATGTCAACGCCGACACGGCGGCGGGCGCGGTGGCGGCGGCGATGAAGGCTGAAAAACTGGTCGTCGTATCGGACACGCATGGGATCCGAACCGATCCGAATGACCCCGGCAGTCTGGTGCGGCATCTGACCATGGGGCAGATCGATGAGATGATCAAAAACGAAGTGATTTCCAGTGGAATGTTGCCGAAGGTCGAAGCGTGCGTGATGGCCATCAAGGCGGGAGTGAACAAGACGCACATCATCGACGGGCGGATTCCCCACGCGCTGCTGCTGGAGATTTATACCGAGGCGGGGATCGGGACGGAAATTGTCCGATGAAGCATTTTATTTCCATTTCCGATTGCACCGCCGGGGAGCTCGAGCATTTGCTGAAGGTGGCGGATCGTCTCAAAAAACAGCATCGGGAGACCGGGCGGAACGATCCGATTCTGGCGGGCAAGACACTGGCCATGATTTTTGAAAAGCCAAGTTTGCGGACGCACGTCGCGTTTGGGGTGGCAATGACGCAGCTGGGCGGAAGCGGCTGTGTTCTGCGTGATGATGAGGTCGGGCTGGAGCGGCGCGAGCCGGTGAAGGATGTCGCGCGCGTTTTGTCGGACATGTGCGACGGAATCATGGCCCGGACATTTCAGCATCAGAAAATGCTTGATTTGGCCAGATGGGCGACGATTCCGGTCGTGAATGGTTTGACGGATTACAACCACCCCTGCCAGGCAATGGCGGACATGATGACGATGCGGGAAAAGTTCGGCGATATCAGGGGCCGGACGATGGCGTATATCGGTGATGGAAACAACGTCGCGCGATCGCTGTCGGTGGCGTGCGGGAAGCTGGGGGTGCGGTTTGTCCTGGCATCGCCGGCGGGATA